>OBKV01000006.1_pt1 | contig 246889 bp, 147 predicted proteins | sample 1517301 | NCBI WGS metagenome assembly OBKV01 (sample SAMN04571685, study PRJEB22368) | human gut metagenome | biome: human gut; material: stool | host: Homo sapiens | place: Luxembourg | collected 2012-06-29 | reverse complement strand
CATCTTGTGTAAATAGGTGTCCATATGTGTTCCATCCACATACATACATTCCTTGATTTTCTCCATTAGATGATTTTTGTCTTGTTATGTATGTTGAATCTCCACTTGCATTTATGTGCTTTGCATCTGATACTGGCTTTGCATTTGAATCAGAATCTAATTGTTTAACTTGTACTATTCTAGTTCTTGATCTATCTGTTCCATCACCTAATGCTCCGTTGCTATTTAATCCTGTTGACCATACTGTATTATCTTCTTTTATTATTACTGTATGATATCTTCCTGCTGCTACTTCCCTTACTCCATACAAAATGCTTCCATCTGTATTTTGCATTTGTATTGGTAATGAATAATTTGATGAATTTCCTATTCCAAATTGTCCATAATCATTACATCCTACACTCCATACACTTCCATCTGCATCTAACATTGCAACATGTCCTTCTCCTGCTGATATTTGTATTATGTTTGACACCTTTTGCATTTTTACTGGATAATATCTATTTCCTCCTGCATTTATTCCAATTTCTCCATATTCGTTATATCCCCATGAATATACACTTCCATCTGTTGTTAAAGCATGTGCAGTGCTATCTTCTGCTGTTATTTGTACTATATTTTTTAAGTAATTTCCATTATTATCTAATTTCACTTTATGGAATACTGTTGTTGAAGTTGTTGTTCCATCTCCTAATTGTCCATATCCATTGTATCCAGCTTCCCATACTGTTCCATCAGCTCTTAATATCATTGTCCAATTTGCACCTGCTGCTATATCTATTGCATCTGTTATTTCTTCTTTCTTAGTTGTTCCATCGTCTAATATTACCTCTGCTTTTATTTTAGTTGGTTCTGTTCTATTTGTTGTATCATCTAAACCTAATTGTCCATTACTATTTAGGCCCCAAGTCCATACTGTTCCATTTCCTTTTAATGCTACAAAATGATATTTTCCACCTGCTATTTTTGCAAATGCTTTATTACCATCTCCATTTACATTTACTCTTACTTTTGCAACTAAATCATTTTTGCTATCAGTTAATTGTATATATGTAGTTCCAAATCCTTGTGCAGTAATTAAACCTGTACTACTTACAGTTGCAATACTTGTATCTAAAGATTTAAATGATATATCTTTATCTATAAATTGATTTGTTAGTAAATTGAATCCCATTAATCTTGAATATTCAATTTGTTTTTGATTTCCTTTTACTTCTAAATTAATTACACTATTTTTACTTATATCAAATTCTGACTTTTGTATACACCACGATTTTACTATATTTTCAGTAACTTCACTGCCAGTTTCTCCATTTGCTCCATATCCAACTGTTAAAACTTTACCTTTTGAATTTATTACAGCTCCTGTTTGTGCACTTGTGCTTTTTGTCAATGATGCAGAAAGCACTTTTCCAACATTTTCTAATTTATGCAATCTTGATCTAGTAGTTGTTGTTTCGGTAAAATTCTGTGCATAATTTGCATATCCTGCAACATATAAATTATTGCTACCATCAATAGCCATAACTCCATATCCACCAGCATATATATGTTTTACATTTTGTATTTTACTATCAGTTGATTCTTCAAGCATTGGCACTACATATTTTCTATAACTTGAACTAGAACCCGCCAATTGACTGTAATTATTATGTCCTGTTGAATATGCAGTTCCATCTTCTTTTATTAAATATGTATTAAGAGTACTACAACTTGCTTCTTTTACTCCTTGAATTGCATTAGATCCTGTTTCATCCATTATTTGTTGAGGAACAGTCATTGTATCTGCGGAACTTGCAATTCCTAATTGGCCATAATTATTATATCCTACTGACCACGCATTTCCGTCTGCTGTAACTAAAACAACATGATTATCACCAGATGCTATTTGCATAACATTAGGAATTTTACGCATTTTAGTTGGTATTGAGTTAGCAGAAGATGATGATGTATTATTTCCAAATTCACCACTTGAATTTAAACCTATAGACCATACAGTTCCGTCCTTTTTTAGCATTTGTATTGTATTAGATTCGGCAGATACAGCTATTACATCATCTATATTTTGTACTTGTTTAAACACTGAAGTACTACTTGTTGTTCCATCACCAACTGTTCCATATCCATTATATCCAGAAACCCACACAGTTCCATCTTTTTTCAAAATAACAGTAAACTTATATCCTGCAGCTATATCAATTGCATCATTAATTGATGTTTTTGTAGGATCAGCTCTATAAGTAGTATCACCTGTTCCTAATTGACCACAATCATTAAGTCCCCAAGTATATGTAGTTCCGTCAGATTTTAAAGAAACAAAATGATTTTGTCCTCCAACAATTTTTGGATATGTAACACCATCTACTTCATTAACATTTACTTTAACAGTTCCATATATTTTATTTGTTTTATCTGAAATTCTAATATATGTTGTTCCTATTCCAACTCCAACAACAGAGCTTCCGCTTACTGTAGCAACACTTGTATCTAAAGACTCATATGTTAAGTTCATATTAAATCCATCATTCATTGCATTAATACCAGCAGAAAAATATGGATTAATTCCCTTACTTTCACCTGATTTTAAATTTATAATTGGCTCATCTGTAAGTATTTTGTAATCACTTATACTATATGGTTTATATGAATATGATGTATCAGTTGTACCATTACCTAATTCACCATCATTACTATATCCCACAGTATATATTCTACCAATATTATCAACATAAGCTGTTGTTTGACTTGAAGGAGCCATTGTTAAAGCTATATCGTTTACACTTACATCTATATCAACCTTAGTAAATCTACTTAAATTAGTTGTATTTCTTTGTACTAACTGACCATAATTATTATATCCACAAGAATACAACTCACCTTTATTCGTAATAACAAAACTAGTATCTCCAGATGCATAAATATGTTTTACATTACTCATCACACTTCCATCAACATCAGTCATTGCAATAATATAAGATTTTGTTGAACTAGATCCATTACCTAATTGATAATAATTATTATATCCAGTTGCATAAACTTCACCATTATTATTCAACAACATTGTATGATATCTACCTGCTGATACTTCTTTTATTTCACTAATATCTTTTGACCCATCTGAACTTTTCATTTTAGCCCATACAGCACTATTACTAGTATTTCCTATACCCAACTGACCCTCAGTGTTTCTTCCTGCAACCCAAATTTCACCATTATTATCAAGGGCAATTGTATCATGCTCTCCAGCAGATATTTGTTTTATATTTGTTATATTCAATTTTACAGGAAGCAATCTTGAAGAAGTATCTCCAAATCCCATTTGACCATAACCGTTATATCCCCAAGCATAAACCTCTCCATCATTTGTTATAGCATACATAGTATTTACACCTGACTCAATATCTTTAATATTAGTCAAAAATCCTGTTCCATCCTCATTTTTTACTTGTACAAAAGAGCTTTGTGAAGAAGTATCATTTATACCCAATTCACCATTACCATTATATCCAGCCATCCATACAGTACCATCTTTTTTCAAAATAGCTGTATAATTTCCTCTTGCAGTAATGTCAATTACATTATCCATATTCAAATACACAGGTGTAGTATAGTTAGATGTATTACCTAACCCAAGTTGACCATATCCATTGTAACCCCAACCATATACTTTACCATCTGCATTTAAAACAATAAAATGGTTATATCCTCCCACAATTTTAGCAGAGGTTATTTTATTTTTTAAAATTTCATTATTTGCACCATTAACAGAAATGCTCATTTTTTGTTCTACAGCATTTCCATTTTTATTTATTAACTTAAAACCTCTTGCTCCAAGCAATCCAAAAACTGCTGACAACACCAACAGAATAATTGCTCCAATCACTAAAAACTTTTCGCTATTTGTTTTTGTTACATTCTTTTGTTTTTTCATTGATTATTCTCCCTTTTCAAGTACTATAAGCTAATTATAAATATATATTTTTATCCTTTTCAAGTAGTGTATTTTTAATATTACAATATAAAAATTTATATATTTATACGGAAAAAAGGCATCCCAAACATTGACGCTCTTTTTTTACATTTCTGTTATTTTTTTGTTACAAAATGTCGATTTTTGATAAAAAGTACTAGGGAACATTGCTTTTGCGATTTTCATTTTTATTGAAAAACTAAATTACTATTTACTGATTTTAAAATTTATAGATACGACGAATAGACCTGTTAAATGCCCTTTTTTTAAAGCATTTCCAAGCCTGCCATTAATACTATTTAATATTTTTTTGAATAAAAATTTTTTAACTATTTTTGCGTACGACTAATAAACCTTATATAAAGGCTTTTTTTTGCAATTTTATTAATTTATTATACTTTAATTATTATATTATTGTTATCATTAAGGGCTAAATTGGGTAACCCTTAATGATAACTGATTATACTTATCCCAATTATAAGATAATCATTTGTTAATATACTATATTGGGTATAGCATATTAGTTATTTTATATGCATATATTTGTCCTTAAAATCGATTTTAAGCTTTTTTTATTTTTTTCTAATTATATTTTATATTCAATCTTTTTTCCTTTGTAATTTACTTTAAATGCCTTGTTTTTACCATTAACAACAACATTTATAACCTCTTGATCAAGTTTTTTACTTATTGATTTAGATAACACAATTTTGTACTCATCTTCTTTATATTTTTCATAATATTTATTTAAATTTAATGTTCTATCATCTTTTGTTAATCTTTCTTTTCCTATTAAAGCTCTTTCACCTGCTTCTTCTAGGTAAATCTTAACATTTTTCTTACGTTTTACAACAACAATGATAATTAATGTAATTCCTGCTAAGCCTAATATTATTGCAATAATGCTTAATATATCTTTTAAATTGTCATTATCATTTGGTTGTGGTTCATCTTTTGTTATTTTTACAATATCTTTATTACTGTCATTATTTTTATTATTATCTTTGTTATCATTTGTTTTATTACTATCTTCTGTTTTATTATTATTTGTATCTTTTGTAACTTGTTCTGGTTCATTAGAATCTTCTTGTTTATCAATTACAGGTTCAGATACAACTTTTGTTGTACCACTTGGTTTTGTACCTTTACTGTCACTTGGTTTATTTGAAGCCGGGATAACTGGGGTTTTATCCTGTTTTTGTACTGTTACACCAAATGTAACCTTAAATCCTTCATAACTTACTGTTATAACCTGATATCCTTCTTTGTTTTTATCAAATCCTGAAACCATATCATTTGTAATATTTTTTACAGTTACACCACTATCTTTTATAACATTTAATGTTGCACCTGTTAAATCTAAGCTTTCGCCTTTTTTGTATACTGTTTTATTTGGTAAATCTTTTATAGATATTCCTAATGTTCTATCTTGTACATTTACTGTATATGTATAAGTATTATCTTCAAATTTTACTTTAATTGTTTTTGTACCTGGGGTTGTACTATCAAAACCACTTATCATACTATTTGTTAATTCGTACTTATTTCCTAGTTTTCCACTAGCATATACTTCGGCAATATATCCTCCTGTTAAATCAATTGAGTCGCCTATTCTATATTGTCTTTTTGTTGGAGCATTAAATTTTAATTCTTTAATATAATCTTCTCCAACTGTAACACTAAAGTCTCCTGTAAATTCATTACCTTTTTCATCTGTGTATTTTACTGTTATCATTTGTTGTCCAGGTTTAGTTTTGTTGTAACCAGATACCATATCTTTTGTAATATTTACATTTTGTGTTGTACCATCTTCCATTACAACTTTAATACTACTTCCTGCTAAATTTAAGTTTTCGCCATATTTATATTCTGTTTTAGTTGGTGGTATTACTTCAATGTGATTTACATTATTTACTACGGCTACTTGGAATTGTTTTGTTATTTCTTTGTATTTTACAGTAATTGTTTTTGTACCTGGGGTTGTACTATCAAAACCACTTACCATATTTTGTGTTAATGATATTACATTTCCTGTAGCTCCGCTTGCCATTACTTCCGTAATACTTCCACCTGCTAAACTTAAACTTTCGTTTATTTTGTATTCTTTTTTATTTGGTGGTGTAAGCTTAATATCTTTTATATAGTCTTTAACACTTACACTAGTTTTTACCTCAAAATCATCATATTTTATTGTTAATGCTTGATTGCCTAAGGTTTTTGGATAATATCCTGTTACCATACCTGACATTACAGGTACTTCTTCTGTTTTTCCACTAATATATTGAATTACTATGCTTAAATTATCTAAGTCTAAATTTTCTCCATATTTATAGTCTTTTTTGAATCCAGTATCTTTTAATGATATTGATTTTACTTTTTCATTTACTGTTACTTTAAATATTTGTGTATAAGTTTTTCCATCTGTATATGTAATTATTACATCTTGAATTCCTAGCTTATTTGGATTATATCCACTTATCATATCATTTGTAACATTTATTGTTATTGGCTCATCTGGAGTTGATGCCATTACTTTTGTAATAACTGCTCCTGTTAAGTCTAATGCTTCTCCATAGTTGTAGCTTACTTTACTTGGTGGAGTTATTACTACACTTTGTATATAATCAACTACTTGTACAGTTATAGTTTCTATTGTATTACCTTCATATTCTATTGTTACTTGTTGTTGACCTAAACTGTTTTTATTGTAGTTTTTAATCATATCACTTGTTACTGGTATTTCTGTTTCTCCACTAGCTCTGCTTATACTTAATTTTAATTTAGATACATCAAATTCTTCACCATATTTATATTCTGTTTTTGGAGCTCCCTTTAATTCAATTTTATTAATAGGATCTACAACAGTTACTTCAAATGTCTTTTGTATTCCTTCGTATTCTACTGTTATCGTTTGTTTTCCGGCTTTGTTTGCATTATATCCACTTACTGTAACACTGCTGTCTGTTAAATCTACTGCTGGCTCTTGTGCTCCACTTGCCATTACTTTTTGTACTTTTCCGCCTGTTAAATCTAATGCTTCGCCGTATTTATATTCTGTTTTTGTTGGAGCTGTTAGTGTTATGTCTTTTACATAGTCTTTTACTGTTACTTCAAATGTTGTATCTTTTCCTCCATATGATACTTTTACTGTTTGTTTTCCTACTGTTGTTGGGTCATATCCACTTACCATATTGTCTGTTATTGGAATGTCTGTTGTTCCACTTCCTTTTACTACACTTATTGTTGCTCCTGTTAAGTCTAATGACTCTCCATATCTGTATTCTGTTTTACTTGGATTTGCTTTTATACTTATGCTTGTTACGCTATCTTTTACTGATACTTCGTAACTTGTTTCTTTTGTTTCTCCATTTTCTGTGTATGTTACTTTTAATGGTAATTTTGTGTTTTCTTTGCTTGAGTCGAATCCTGTTACCATATCTTTAGTTATTTCTTTTACTTCTGGCTCTCCTGTTTGTCTTGTTACAAGTATTTCGCCATTTGTTACATCTAATGTATCATTTACATTGTAATTTGTTTTTGGTGTTGTGTGCATTTTTATGCTTGTTATTTTATTTATTATTTCTATTTCATATGTTGCTGTTTTTTGTGTTCCGTTTTCTTCGTATTTTATTGTTAAATTCTTTGTTACTTTGTGGTTTATTCCATATTCGCTTTCTGCTGGACTCATATTTACACTAGAGCCTGTACTTGTTTCTGTTACCATATCAGATGTCATTTCTGGGGTTTGTTTTGTTCCATCTGCATATGTTACTTCTATTTTTCCTCCCTCTAATGATAAACTATCTCCATGACCATATGTTGTTTTTGTTGGTGCTGTTATTTCTATTGTTTGTGCATTATTATGTACTTCTACTTCAAAAGTTTTAACTATTTTTTCTGGAATTTTTGTTCCATCTGATAAAACATAATTTGTGTCATAAGTAACCGTTATTTGTTGAGTGCCAATTTTTGTTTTATCATAACCAGATATCATTGCACTAGTTAAATTTACATTTTTAATAGTAGTATCTTTATAAACAAGTGTTAGCTTTCCACCATTTAAATTCAAATCTGTATTATAATTATAATCAAGTTTTGTAGGTGCTATAATTTCAGATGAAACAATGTAGTTATATGCTTCAACATCAATTGTTGAATCTGCATTCTTTCCACCAAAACTTACTGTTAAATTTTGTTTTACACCTGTTTTTGTATTATCAAAATTTGAAACTTTAACACTTCCATCTGGTAAATTAATAGTAGTAGAATTTCCACTTGCTAATAAAACCTTAACTTTGGCACCTGTTAAATTTAAATCTTCTCCTCTTTTATATACAGTTTTTGTAGGCTGGCTAATTAAGCTAACACTACTAATTGTATCATTTACAATAATTGTTTCATCAGCTGTTTTATTTTTATAAGAAAATGTAATAACCTGAGTTCCCTTAATTGGTACAACTCCATCAGCTGATGTTTGAGTAAATTTGTTAGAATTTACACTTGCTACATTTTCACTAATTGAAACACCATCACTATTGCTTGTTAAATCTTCTGTTGCTCCACTTCTTTTGGTTGCTGTAAGTTTTAAACCTGTGAAATCTAAGTTATCTCCGTGGCTATATTCAATAGTATTCATAGGAGATGTAACTGCTAATGAATCAACAGGATCATTTACTTTAATATTAAAAGTTGTTGTTTTGCCAGAATAGTTAATTTTAACAACATTATTATTAATATTTGCTATACTTCCAGAATCTATACTTACCTTAGGATCAGTCATACTTACATCTTCGGTACTGTTATCACTATAAGTAACTGTAATAACACCACCAGCTAAATTAACTGTATCCCCGTGATCATATTCAGTTTTACTAGGTTCATCTTTAACTGCTATTGATGTAACAGTTTTACTTTGCTTTGCAAATCCGTCAAACTTTAAGTATGATAAATCTGTACTGCTTTGTTGAGTTGGATTACCATTTTGTTCGTCTGCATCCCAAATGAACTTAAATCCATCTGTAGCTGAAGTTGGGCTTAATGAAAGAATATCTTCTGTTAAATCATCATCTGTTAAAGACTCATCTGCCAACCTAAATGTCATTGTATAAATAAGCATATACCCATCATAAGTACCAGAATCATCAGGACCATAATCAATTGGATTTTCTGGTGCTCCTGTATTTGGTATTAATCTAAATGTCGAAGCTTTTGTATCAAGATATGATGTTGATGGCATAAAACTTGTTGCATATGCTGACTCTTGATTTATTGATTGTGCCAATGAAGTCGCTTTCTTTTTAGTGCTCTTATTGGCTGGTTGAATTTTTGTTGAATCATATTTAAGTTTTATATCAAATAAATATGGCCAAAAATCTCCAACAAATGCAAATTGCACCTGAAACCATTTTCCATTTGCACTAGTTTGAATATCAGTGCTCTTTCTTATTACAACAGCTGGAGTTTGTGGTGTAGATGCAGCTTTTGAAACTGTCATAAATAATCCCAATGGAGAAAATACCTGTGATAAAATCATTATAGTTGTAATTAATGCAATTATTTTTTTACTAAAAACTTTCTCTTTTTCCATTTTTACATATCCTTTCTTATTTTTTATATTCTTTAATTGTTTTCATAGTGTCATAATAAATGTTTATATATGTAAGATCTTCACCTTCTATTATTCCGTCCTCATTCAAATCATATGATAAATTATAATTTTCATCATCTGACATAATATCATAATAAATATTTATATATGTAAGATCTTCACCTTCAACAATTCCATCCTTATTTACATCACCGTGGTATTAATTCAACATTATCCAAATCTATTTCATCATTTTCATTTACTTGAATTGTTGTAACAATGTAATCTAAATAAGCAACTTTATCAATTAACACATCATAGTTTCCAGGAATCACCTTAATTTCATATGTTCCATCTTCATTTGTTTTTTTATTTAATACAGTTTTATAATTATCTAGCTCATCGTGGCTCGATATGTTTTCCCAATCTATTTGATCTGAATTGTTGTATACTTTCACATCTGCAATATGAACATCATTTGAATTAACTGTATGTATTGAACCTTTAATAGTTCCATATGGCCTGTGAATTGTTATTTTGTACGTTTTAGTTGTAACTTCATCTTCTGCCGTTACTTTCAGCTCTATTACTGTATCTTGTTCGCCTAATTTATTTAGTACTATTTCGTTTTTTAAATCGTCCAAACTTTTTTCTTCATATACAATTGTTGAACCATCATCTTCAAAAACTAAATTTCCATTTTCATCGTGTTTAGGTTGCTTGATTACTATAGAAGATTTTTCATCATCTTTAGTCACTTCCAAATTGACTTTATCCACATATTCAAGCAATTCGGTTGTATATTCTAATGTATTTTTATCAAAGCTAGGATTTAAAGCATATTCTTTGTAATTTTCATCATCTTCATTACCATTGCTTAGTTTTATATTAGATAAATCTGCATTTCTTGATGCCGATTTATCTGTAAAACGAAATGTTGACTGATTTTCGTAATATGTACTACCATCTATAATTATTTTTATTCCAGTTTTGGGCGATGTTGTATCTGATGTTTCCAATTTAAAACTACTTATATCAAATTTATCTAATGTTGTTCTAAAACTTAGTGTTCCTAATAAAACACTTCCAGATGAATCAACAATCATTCCAACATTTTCTTTATTTTTAATATGTTCAGATTCTGAAATTGGTGGATTGAACGAAACAACCGCTCTCATTCCTCCTGTTGAAGTTCCTGTGTATGGAACTGTAAACAATTCCAAACAATCAGAAAATTCAGATTCAAACTTAAAAAACTCAGTTTCATCATCTGTATAATCATTTGTAGTTATATTAGATGGTGCAAAATGTGTTCCATCATAAGAAAATCTAACATCAAACCCTTTAAACTCAATTTCATGAGCCCAGAGCTCGAATATAACTTGTTTATCTTTGCCCTCAATATTAGTAACTTTAACTGCCCTCAATTCAAAAAATTGATCTTCTGTTGGCTCTACTAATTTAGATTCAGCAATTGAAACATTGCAAAAACATATACATAAAATTATTAAATTTATTATGGTAGCAATTATTTTTTTCGACACTTTTTGCAACCCAATTACCTCCTATATAAAACTTTTATAAAACTTTTATAAAAATTATATAAAAAAAAAATAACAAGCACAAACGCGCTTGTTACTCATTTCGACAAAATATTACAAACTATTTCTTACGGATTTTCGTATTTCAAATATGTTTTTTTTCAATTATTAAATTTTTATTATTTTAATATTACAATTAATAAAAATAGTTACATTATTATATGTAATATTAATTTCCCTAGCAATTCTTTTTTTTACTGAAAAAAAATATTTAAACAGATTTCACAATTTTTTTCTATATAATTTTTACTTCATATAAAAATCAGTTAACAAAATAACCAAACTTTTATATTTATGTTTCATATTATAATAACTTTAAATATTACACAAGGTTTTTAATATTTTGCATATGGCATTTTTATAAAAAATTTATTTATCAACCACTACACTATTAACTCTAGTTATTTTATTATCAGATATTCTTACTTCAACAGTATTTTCTTTAGAAGATATATAATAATAAAACTCACCTTTTCGCTCTATCTTTAAAATTTCTAAATCTTTTTCATTAACTTTTTCACCAAGTTCCTCAAATTTTTTTCGAGCAACCTTTAGAGCTTTTTTCTTTTGCTCATCGTCATTTTTATTATGGATTTCTGAAGTTTGACTACTTTCATCACTTTTTGGCTTAAAATTGTCCTTTAATGTAAAAAAAGCTGTAACTCCAATAATCCCTAGTACAATTGCACATATGGCAATTTTAACATTTCTTCTTCTGTTATTCAATTTTCTAATTTTACTTATTCTTTCGTTTTCTTCTTTCATATTTTTGTATGATATATTTTTATAAAATACTCATACTTTCCTCCTTTTCTAAAATATAAATTTATTATAACAAAGGCGATTTATTTTGTAAATAAATCGCCTAACAATATTTTATTGAAACTGATTTTTAACTTGCTTAATTTCATCTTGAGTAGCCTGTTCTACTGGAGTATAATACCTATTTGCCATAGCAACTTTAAATAATTCATATTGAAAACTTTCATCATTATTACGGATTTGCTGAATTACTTGCCTTATTTGTATATTTTCTGTTTCTGCTATAACATTTTGATATCTGCTTAACATCATTTTAATATTACTCAAAACATCGTTAACCATAGTTTTTTCATCCATTTTTACTTTCCTCCCACTTATAAATATAAAACTTAATTAAATAATAAAATTCTATAAATAACCATTACTATTCATTAAAAAAACTCAATAATTTTTGTTTTGTATTTAAAGCATCTTGTGCTGATTTTTTGAAAATTTGTTTTATTTGTGGATCAGTAGCTTGTGAAGCATATTCTTTTAATTTTTTATATGATGTTTCATTGCATTCAATAAGACTTTTTAAATTTTGTAATTCTATTTGATTTAAATTCGACATAACTCCTCCATTTTTTTAAACTAAACAGTTATTTCATATGATTATTATTGTCCAAAATTAATTTTATATACATTTTTCACAAAAGCCTTGTAAATACTGAATCTTTTTATTGTAAATTCATAAAAATCGTGATACAATTTGGATACTATAATTTTTCATTTAATCAAATATTTTTGGTTAAAAATTTATAGTACTAACTTAATAGAAAGGAATGATATGTTTTGAAACAAGATTCCAATGAGTTCTTCAATGATGTTTTTGGGAGTGTAAGCGCTACCAATGATGTCCGGGCCGTATTCAGTCTTGCAGAATGCTTAGCATCTTATGATCACATGGATGTATCAATAGATTATATGGTTTCTGCGATTCTGTATTACTACAGAGATTTTGAGCCGAACAGTATTGTTGCACAGCTTTATCCTGCTGACGACTATTATCTCGAGCTGAAAAAATCTGCAAAGCTTTCAAATCTGAGAATCTTTTTTTCGGATTTTCCCAACGAAAAGCCTATGCAATTTTACCGACCCAACACTTCCCCCGATGTGGATACTCTTTTTGTAGAGTTGTATGACTATGCAAATGTTCAAATCACAATTTCAATACTTTTGTATGTAATTTGCAATATTTGCAAAAAAACAACAAATGGCTTTCAAAACCGGCCAATTTTTTGCAATGACGAAGATAAGTTTCAGGAATTGTATTCATATGTAAGCACTGAATTTCAACTTACATATAAGTATTCACAAAAATTGTCTGTAAGCTGTGGCACAGATATGACATTTAATGCGACAAAAAATAAGTATGACAAACTCATCGGTAGAGCAGAAGAATTGGAACAAATTTTGCGTATAATTAGCAAGCGCGCAAAAAATAACCCAATTCTAGTTGGTGAACCTGGTGTAGGAAAAACTCACATAATAGAAGCTCTTGCACAGCTTTTTACCCAAAATAAAGTTCCTGCAAGACTGATTGGGAAAAAAATTGTAAGTTTGAATACAACAGAACTAACTGCTGGAACAAAATACCGTGGAGATCTTGAAAAAAAGTTTCAATCTTTCATGGATACTGTATCATCCGCTGGTGCAATAATTTTCATTGATGAAATTCACACAATCTGTCTTAATTCTTCTAGTGAATTTGGAAGCTTAGGAGATATGTTAAAACCATATTTACTTGATTCCAAATATTGCATAATTGGTACAACTACCCCAAAAGAATTTAGACTTATTGAAAAGGATCCTGCACTTGCCAGACGTTTTGATGTTGTACGCATTGCAGAGCCAACAATTTCAGAAGCAATTGAAATTCTTCATGGATTAAAACATATTTATGAGAATTTTCATTCTGTAACAATCCCCAACAAAGTCATCGAAAACTGTGTGAAATTATCGGACAGATACATTTCTACAAGTAGTTTGCCGGACAAGGCACTTGATGTATTGGATGAGGCTTGCTCTAAACTTGAGTGTGACATTTCTTCACACCGACGACTTTTAAGTACTGACGATATATGTGAAATTATCACAAAAAAGACTGGTATTGCAGTTCACGCATTAAAAAGTGCTGAAAAAATTGGTGTCCTTAACTTGGAATCGAAATTAAAAGCACAAGTTATTGGTCAAGACAATGCAATTTCTGGTATCGTACGTGCAATAAAGCGTGCAACATTAGATTTGCATGATGAAAATAGACCAATTGCAAGTTTTTTATTTGCCGGGACAACTGGAGTAGGAAAAACCGAAACTGCAAAAATCCTAGCAAGCGAATATTTCGGAAATCCTAAGGCTCTTATTCGTCTTGATATGAGTGAATACTCCACAAACGAAACAGTACACAGATTAACAGGGTCATCCCCTGGCTATGTTGGTTACAATGAGGGCGGACAGCTCACAAATGCTGTAAAAAATCAACCATATAGTGTCGTTTTGTTTGATGAAATTGAAAAAGCACATCCAGATGTTCTCAACATTCTTCTTCAAATTTTAGATGACGGAAGACTTACAGACAACTCAGGAGTAACAGTGAATTTCAAAAACACTATTATAATTTTGACAACAAACATTGGAGCAGAAGTAAAACCTGTTGGATTTGGCAAAGAAACCGTATTTGATCACGAAAAAACATTTATGACTGAAATTCGAAAAACTCTGAGACCAGAGCTAATCAACAGATTAAGCAATATCGTCGTATACAACACATTAACCAAAACAGATTGCGAAAAAATCGTACGCATTTATTTGTCAACTTTTCAATCTAAACTTCGCACTAAAGGAATATCCATTAAATACGCACCTGATCTTCCAGCTAATATAGTTGAAAGTGGTTATAATAAATTATATGGTGCAAGAGAAATAAAAAGAACTTTTGAAAAGATGGTTATTGACAAAGTAACTGACCTGATTTTAACAACAAATGCCACAAACATTTACATTGATTCATACAACAATCTTTCTATTACAAGTACTACAGCACAAGCAAATTTCGAATAAAATTTGAAAAAATCCGTGGACGAGATAAAACTTTATGTTTATCTCGTCCATTTGTTTTTTTGTAGGAATTACATAATGTTTTGACTTTTTATTGTATGCATGATATAATTTTGAACGAAGGGGATGTTTAAATGAAAAAAATAAATAAATTATTAATTACATTTTTATTTTTTATATCACTATTTATTATAACTAATTCAACAAAAGCTTTAGCTGCAACATACACATGGCCTATCGGAGGAAGCAATGCAAAAGAAACATACAGAGACTATCGCTATTACGGATCAACCAAATCAGGTCCAGCAAGTGATGGAAAATATGGAAGAGAATATACTGTAAATAATGGTCTTTGGCCAAACGAAAAATATTATTATTCAAAATGTGAAGCACATTATGGAATGGATATAACAGGAACAAATGGACATTCATACGATGTAATATCAGTGGTAAATGGAAAAGTTATAGCAACAAGCGCTGACAGAGTAATAAATCCAAGTGTTAATTATTCAGATAGAAATCAAAGAAGAACATCAGCAGGATTAAAAGATGGCGGTGGTTATGGAAACTACATAATAATTGAGGAAAATGGAACTGGAAGATGTTTTTTATACGGACATTTGAAAGCTGGTTCAATAAAAGTAAAAAAAGGAAGCTCTGTAACTACTGGAACATCAATTGCAACAATGGGTAGCAGTGGTGATTCTGGACATATGCATTTACACTTTGAAATAAGAAAATCAAGAAATAGTATGTTAAGTGAAAACAAATATGGAAAACACTATTTAGTAATAGCAAATGATTCAACAAATTTAAATCCAGAAAGCTATATCGGAAGTTCACCAGTATCTTTTGAAAGTAAAACAACTCAAAAAACATATACAAACATAGCTGGTTTAGCTAGCCCTGAAAAACTAAAAATTGTTGGAGACCTTAATGCAGATGGAAAATTAGATTCTAACGATGCACGTATTTGTTTACAACTTTCTGCCAATTCACTTGCAGGATATCCAATAGATGCAACTGTAAAAAAATATGCAGATTTAAATGGTGATGAAAAAATAACAAGCACAGATGCTTGCATAATATTACAAAAGTATGCATATAGTTTAGTAAATTCACATTAATTATAAAAAAAAGGACGGATACTATAATCCGTTCTTTTTTTATTATAATTTACAAATTAGATTTTAATTTTTAATTTTTTATTTTTCCATTGCTAAGGTTATCAATTTATCTAGCAATTCACTATATGATAATCCACATTTTTCAAACAATTGTGGATACATACTTATTGTTGTAAAACCTGGCATTGTATTTATTTCATTTAAATAAACTTTATTTGAATCTTTATCTACGAAAAAATCTACTCGTGAAAGACCTTTTCCATCTACTGCTTTAAATGCTTTAACTGCCATATTTCGTATACTTTCAGTTTGCTCTTTGCTTAAATCTGCAGGCATTTTTGTTTTTGATTCTGGATTTGAATATTTAGCATCAAAACTATAAAATTCTTCTGCAGGCAATATTTCACCTAAAATAGATGCTTCGACATCCTCGTTTCCAAGAACCGCACATTCAATTTCTCTAGCGTTAATTGATTCCTCTACTATTATTTTGCTGTCAAATTGAGATGCATATTCTATAAATTTTTCTACCTCTTCTAAGTTATGAGCTTTATTTACACCAACAGAAGATCCTGAATTTGATGGTTTTATAAATACTGGTAATCCCAATCTTTTTTCAACTTTTTTACTTAAATCTTTTATATTTAATTTAATTTCGTTTAAAGATTCATCCACAAAAATGTATTCTTCTTTTCCTCTTTTTACATACATATGTTTAACTTGTGGAATTCCAGCTTTTTCCAAAATTACCTTTGTATATGCCTTATCCATACACACACAAGACCCAAGTACTTTGCAACCAACATATGGAAGTTTTAATAATTCAAATAATCCTTGTATTGTACCATCTTCACCATATAGTCCGTGTAATACTGGAAAAACAACATCAACCGATTTCAATTTTTGTAATACATTTTCAATTTTAGAAATTTCAGTTGGCTCTTCCCCAACTTTTAAAATATCAATTGTCTCAATTTTTTTATCATATGAAAACCACTCACCATTTTTATCAATATATATTGGTATGATTTCATATTTATCTTTATTTAAATTTTTTATAACAGATGTACCAGAAACGACAGAAACATCATGCTCTGTAGACATTCCTCCAAAAATAACTCCAATTTTTAATTTATTCATAAAATCGCATCCTTTCAAAAATCAATTTCTTTTAATAGTATTCTAAATGAAAATCATAATTCATAATTTTATGTGTTTTTAATTTCAAATAATAATACTATGAGTTAATTTTGTCAATAAAAATTCAATATACCCCCATATTTACAAATACCCCTATAAGGTATATACTTCATATGGTGGTGATAAAATTGAAAGAATGTTGTAAAAAGAAAACCGTAAGAGGTGAAAACGAAAAAAAATTAATAAACAACAGATTAAATCGAATAGAAGGCCAAATAATGGGAATAAAAAGAATGATACAAAATGATGCATATTGCACAGATGTACTAATTCAGCTTTCAGCAGTAGAAAATGCAACAAAAAGCTTATCAAACCATATTCTTGAAAACCATTTATATTCTTGTGTTTCAAGAGATTTAGAAAATGGTAATTTAGATGTAATAGATGAACTAATAAGCTTATTCAAAAAATTTAATAAATAACAATATAAAATAAATTTATAAAAAATATATGTACTTGCAAAGGCGAGAAAAAAAGGAGGAAATTAATTATGAATAATTTAAAATTAAATGTAACAGGAATGGCTTGTGGAGGATGCGAAAAACGAATAATAAATGCACTAAGCCAAATATCAGGAGTTACTAAAGTAACAGCAAACCATAGTACAGGAATAGTTGAAATAGAATGTTCTCAAGCTTTAAACAAATCAGAAATAATTGAAAAAATAGAAGATTTAGGATTTGAAGTTGATCAATAATATTTATATAAAATCAGAAAGGAACAAATCAAAAAATGAAAAAAATAATATTATCTATAGATGGTATGACTTGCAGTGCTTGCTCTAATGGTTTAGAAAAATATTTAAATAAACAAAATGGCATTATAAATGCAACTGTAAACCTAGTAATGGCAAATGCCACAATTGATTATGATGATAATATTTTAAATCAAGAAAAAATCGAAAAATATATAAAACAAGCAGGATTTTCTAGTGCTGGAATATTCAAAGAATTCAAAATTGAAAAGTCCAATAAAAAAGAAAAAACAAAATTCATCACATTTACAATTTTAGCAATTATATTAATGTATATTTCAATGGGACATATGATAAATTTGCCAATTCCAGCAATACTAAATCCACATATTAATCCACTTATCTACACATCTACCCTACTGATACTAACAATTTTATTTTTAATATATGGATATGATATTTTAAAAAGTGGTTACAAAAATTTAATTCATAGAATGCCAAATATGGATACTTTAGTTTCAATTGGTGTTCTAAGTAGCTTTTTTTACAGCGTTTATGGAATGTATATGACTTTAAAAGGAAATCATTCTTATATAATGGATTTATATTTTGAATCATCAGCAATAGTAATATATTTTGTAAAGTTAGGCAGATACTTGGATAAAATAAGCAAAGATAAAACAAAAAGTGCAATTCAAAAATTAGTAGAAATAACACCAAACACAGCAACAATCGAAGAAAACGGAACTGAACGAACCGTAACTTTAGACGAAATAAAAAAAGGCACAATCGTTATAGCCAAACCAGGAGATAAAATTGCCGTAGATGGCGAAATTATTGAAGGAAAAACACATTTAGACGAAGCATTCATAACTGGTGAAAGTAAACCATCTTCAAAATCTGTAGGAGAAAAAGTAATAGCAGGAAGTTTAAATTATGATGGAATAATAAAATACAAAGCAGAAAAAATTGGAAAAGATTCAACAATATCAGAAATAGTACGACTTGTAATTGAAGCAAGCAACACAAAAGCACCAATTGCAAAAATAGCAGACAAAATTTCAGGATATTTTGTCCCAGCTGTTATTTTAATTGCAATAATAACATTTATCGCTTATTTATTATTAGGATTTAATGTTTCTACAGCATTAACGACATTTGTAACAATTTTAGTAGTAGCTTGTCCTTGCAGTTTAGGACTAGCAACCCCTCTTGCCATAATAGTTAGTGAAGGATTATGTGCAAGCAACGGAATACTTGTTAAAAAGAGCGAAATACTAGAAAATGCATCAAAAATAAATACAATAGTTTTCGATAAAACAGGAACTTTAACATATGGAAATCTGCAAATATCAAAAATATATAACTACTCAAATTTAACAAACGAAGAGCTTATAAAATTAGCTGGCAGTTTAGAGCACAGTTCCACACACCCCATCTCAAAAGCATTTACTTCATATATGAAAGAAAAAAATATCAACAAATTAACCCCAACAAACTTTCAAAATCTTCCAGGATACGGAATTATTGGAGAGCTAAATAACGAAGAAATTATGCTTGGAAACAGAAAACTAGTTGAAAAATATTCAATACAAAATTCACATATAGAAGATGAAAACACATTATCTTCAGATGGAAACACTATAATTTACATTATAAAAAATTCAGAAATAATTGGACTAATTGGAGTTAATGACATAATTCGCTCAAATGCAAAAAATGTCATAAAAAAATTAAACAACAAACATATACAAACAATAATGCTAACAGGAGACAACAAATCCACAGCAGAAAAAATAGCAAGAGAGCTAGGAATTACAAAAGTAATAGCCAATGTTCTACCATCAGAAAAAGCAGATATCATAAAAGATTTAAAACTATCCAACAACAAAGTTATGATGTGCGGAGATGGAATAAACGACAGTCCCGCCCTAGCCAACAGCGACATCGGAGTAAGCGTACAAAGCGGAACAGACATCGCAATGGACTCATCAGATGTTATATTAACAAAAAATGATTTAAGCTCAATTTTAAAATTAATTACGATTAGTGAAAAAACAATTAAAAATATCAAACAAAACTTATTCTGGGCATTTTTTTATAATCTACTAATGATACCAATAGCTATTGGACTATTAAAACCAATTGGAATTTCAATAAATCCAATGATAGCAAGTTTAGCAATGGTATTTAGCAGTTTGACAGTTATTTTAAATACATTAAGATTAAAAAAATAAAAAAGTGAAGAAGAAAATTTTGACAAAGAAAAAGAGCGGGCAAGTTTTTTACGACTTGCCCACTCCCCTGTGGTTAGTTAGTTGCCTTCAATGTCTCTAAGCTTCTCCTTTATGGCCTCCTTTTCCATTCTCAGATCCTGAAGCTCTTTTTCAAGCCTCTTCAGTTCTTCAGCTCTTGCTACCGAAAACTTTTCTCGAACAGCATCACATCGCTCTTTTACTTCCGCGAGTTTTTCAATTCCCGCATCAGCTTTTTTGGCAATTTCAGCGTCGATTTTTCCGATAGTTTCCTGCCATGGTTCATCAGAATTACAGATTTTTTCCGGAGTGATGTTGTTGTCCCCCCAGGTTCTGAATTCCTGAATCACCTTCTCGTATTCTTCATCAATGTAGTCGCTAACTGACACACTTGCGTCACAAGCGTTAAACACATGGACAAGAACATTCATCAAGTTTGCCTCAATCAAGATTCGAGCAATTTCTAAATCGCCCCTTGATTTTTTAACCTTCTTAATGACATCAGTGTCACACTTCATGTGCTTCAGTTGATGAAGTACAGGCTTCTTGTAAACCCGGCAATCGCCGTTATACAAAATTCCTGTATACTCGCCGTTGTGCTTTCCTTTTGGCATTCTCTCGACCTCCCCAGTTCTGAGATTTAATCTCCCTACCGCCGGATACTTTTCCACATTTTCATAATTTTTCATCTTACATATTCCTCCAATAAGATGATCAATTTATCATTTTGCCAGACATCAATTGAAAAATAATCTAGCTCAGTACTAAGTACACATCTGTAAATATTATTATACCACTTTTTTTTCACCTTGTCAACTTATGTAAAGTAAAAATTTAAAAAATGTTACGATCTCCCTTTGTTTTGTATTCCTCGAAAAATTCATCTGAAACTGTTTTAAATTTTTTCATTATCTGTTCCAAAGATACATCTTTTGTTGCTTTTATGGGCTCTTCATTTCTGGAATTATTTTTGTATACTTTGCCCATGAATTCATTTAATTTATTTGTAAATTCTGCTATGAAATATGCTCTATTTTTAACATCTAGTTTCTTTCGAGTTGCTATATCTTCTATTCTATCAAAAGGAGATACTATCCCTTTATCTGTTGCCATTAGATCGGCTATAGTTAAAATATTATCATACTCATTATATTGGTAATTTTCTAAAAATTTTGTTATATCATCTTTTGCAGTGTTTTCTTCCCATCGAGGATTACCTGTGTCATCTACATAAAACCCATCTTCTGCCGGTTCGTTATTGGCGCATCTATTTCCATTTACAAATGAATGGGTCAAACAAGCAATGGCCTCTGCGTTCCAACCTAAATCAATAAGCTTTTCAAATCCTACAATGACATGCTCAAATGAATGAGTGTATTTTCTGCCATAATCATGTAGTATTCCAATTTTTTGGGCAGTTTCTGGATTAAGTCCATCTTTTAGAGCAAGCTGACTGCATAGTCGCCCTTCAAATAAAGAATGACTTATCCAACTGCTTGTGTTAATCTTTCCGTCTAGAATTGTATTATTTCCTAAATGTTGGCCATTATCGATACATTTGTATGCAAGCTCTAATAACAATTTTTTATATTCTAACTTAAGACCATCTCTTTGAGTTATTTCGTATGCCTCGTCCTCTGTTAAATTTAGATTATATTTTTTTATGAAAGTTTGTTGAATCAATGTAATTAAATTAGATAGATCTTCTTTTTTTATGTCCTTTAAAATTAATAAGAATGCATCTTCAGAAGTATTGTTATTTTCGTAATTTGATTTTTTTGAATTTTCGAAAGCTTCTTTTCTATAATAATCATTTTCAAAGTTCAATTTCATCTTTATATTCTCCTTTCGATAAAATTTTCTTTATTATATCTTATTTTTTTATATAAAAAAAGTAGGGACGGTCCTTTATTTTTTCTTTCAGGACCGTCCCCCTTCTTCTCCTTCCATGACCGTCCCCTTTTTTCTCCTTCCAGGACCGTCCCTCTTTTCTTTCTTCCAGGACCGTCCCTCTTTTTTCTCCCTCAGGACCGTCCCCCTTTTTCTCCTTCCAGGACCGTTCCCATTTTTGAGGGGTAGAGCAAAAAAAAGAGGGAGGCTGAGCCTCCTTCTTTTTTTGTTTGGTTTGTTTATGTTATATGTTTCTCATTACTTTTTTCTTTATTACTTTTCCTCCTACGGCTATTACTGCAATTGCTGATAGGGCTATGCTTGCGTATAGGATGTATTCTGATCCGGTTTTTACTGTTAACATTACTGGTGCGTCGTCTATGTCGTCTTCACCTGGTACGTTGTTGCCTGGTGTTGAGTCTATGTCTGGTGCTCCGTAATCGTTGTGGTCTTTGTTTATTTCGGCTACGTTTGTCATTACTCCCATGTTGTTTACACTGTTTATCCATGTTAATAGTATTTCTACTTCTGCACTTTCTCCTGGTTGTAATGTTGTATGCTCTAATTTATTTGTTACTATTTGACCATTTTCTTCTCTCCAATCTGGGTTATCTTCAGCTACGAACTTCAATCCTTGTGGTATATCATCTCTTATTTCTGTTGCTTCTCCGGCTATTTCTCCTTCATTTGTTATACGTATACTATATCTGAATTTAACAACTACGTTGTTAATCTTGCTCTTCTTTAAATCAACTTTTACTACTTCTTCTGGATCATCTTCTGCTTTGTGTCCTGTTTGTGTTACTACTGTTTTACCGTTTTCTGTTACTATAGCTTGTGTTACCCATTTACGTAGGCTTAAGTCAAAATATTGTACTCTAACTTTTTCAATATCTTGATCATCTTCACCTTCTACCCATACGTTTGGTGTTGAATCTCTATCTCTTACTACTCTTCCACTGCTATCAGTTTCTTTAGATATTTGTGCGTAATTTATTAAAATTCTGTCTGATGTTGTTGGTTCAGTTACTTTGAATTGAACTTTTACATCTCTATAATCTAATTCACTCATAGTTTCTGGTTTATAAGCCTTTAATAGGTTAGCTCCTGGTGTCTTATCTTGTTCTTTAGATAAGTAATCAGTTACTATATATTTTGCTTTAGAAACATCTGTTACTTCGTTATCATTTTCATCCACTAATTTCCATCTGTATTCAGCATTTAAGCTTCCATCACCTTCTGTATATTGAACAAATTGTAATCCATCTGGAATATCGTCTTTAACAATGCTTGCATATGCATCTTGTGGACCTTCATTATAAATTCTTATTGTATATGTTACTATATCTGTTGTATGAACTAATACTGGGTCTTTTGGATGTGTATATGTTGCTGTTGTACTTTCTCCGCTTGCTAACTTTGTTAAATCAACTTGTGGAATTCTTGATGTAACTTCTTCTTCTGTTCCTTTTGCTGTATCTTTTACAGCTGTTATAAATTTACGTAATGATAAATCATAAATACCTTCTTCGTTTCCAACTTGAACTAATGATGTGATATCTTTCATATCGTAGCTACCTACTTTTACAACAACTTCAACAGGCTTTTCAAGTTTTAAGTATCCTTTTGGAGATTCAGTTTCTACTAAATAATATGTTGTAGATAATTTGCTTGTATCGTATTTATAAACTTTTGCTCCTGTTATAGAATCATAAGTTTCATATTCTGCTTTATTTAAAGCATCTTCTCCAAATTCTAATCCTGCAAACTCTGCTAAACCGTTTGAATTTGTAACTTTTTCAATATCTTGACCATTTCCGTCTTTTACAAATATTCCTGCTAAAGCATTTTCTTTGCTTGTTGCAATTTTAAAGTGTGCACCTTCCAAAGCTTTATTAGTTTTCTTATCATATTTGTATATTCCTACTCCACCTGTATGAACTTCTGGAATTTCAGTTAATTTTGTTTGTTTATTATTACTATCATTTCCATAAGTTAATTTAGCTTGGTTTGGAACTTCTTCGTTAATAGCTATAATATTTCCATCATTATCAAGTGCAAATGTTGTATTAAATCTAATTTCAACATCTTTACCAACTTCAAGGTTATATCCACCTTTAAAGCTTTCATCTACAAATGTTACTTTTAACATTCTAGATGCTTCATCATATGTTACTTTATAATCTTTATCCTTTGTTAAGTCAGCACCATTTACATATTTAACTTTAACAGTATCTAATCCGGCAAAAACTAATTTTTCATTAATTTCATCAGATATTTCATATGTAGTATATGCTGTTATTCCTTCAGGAATTGTAGTTTGAATTACCCAATCGTGTAATGTACTAGCTACTTCTTCCTTACTTGTATAAACTTTTCCAGTTACATTATCATAGTATCCAGAATCTTGATTTTTAATATCTTTAACACCTTTATGAGGAGAAGTTAAATCATTATAAATTGTTACTTCAATACCATCTTCTGTAACTTTAGCATCTTTAGCATTTTTAATTGGAGTTAAATCATTTGCAATTAATTCGAATCCAGATCCATCAGCTTTTGCATGTGATTTAACTTTGAATGAAACTTCATCAGTTAATTTTGCATATCCAGCTGGTGCTTTTGTTTCTTTAATTGTTACAGTATATTCTTTATTAGGTCCAGTAATTGCTAATTTATCAACAACAATTTCACCATTTGCATCAGTTTTATATTCATATGATGTATTTGGTATTAATTCATTTCCAGCTTCATCTTTAATAGATAAAGTGAATTTAGCATTTGCTAATGTAATATTTGTATTAGTTAATTTCTTAATTAGTTTTAATTTAAATGAACCTTCAGGTTGAGTATTTGTAATAGTCATTTTAGTTCCTTCATCAGAAATTACTGCATTTGTGATATTAAATTTAGAAAGTGCATTTGCATCAGTTTCCCATGCAAAATAATTGTTATCTTTACTTAATTCACTCCATGTAAATGACCATTGATTTCCAGCACTCAATCCGATTGATGAACCAACTTTTTTGTCTGTTAATTCAGCAATTTTATTGTTTATTTCATTATACTGTTTATTATTTACATATCCAATTAATTCATTATATAACTTAGTATCATTTTCATCATTTTTATTAAATGCGAACAGTGAAACTTGAAGTGTTCTTGGCATTGATGAAGTTTGTACATTTTTATCCCAAACTTTTTGTATTGTATATTGTGTAGTTTCTTTAGTATTAGTAATTGTAACTGTATTTACATCTGGGCTCTTATAATTATTTGGTTCATATGTTGTTATAAATCCTTCTGGTCCGTCTGTTTCAATTACATAGTAAATATTTTTAACTTTTGTATCGTTATTTTCTTTAGATAAATCTGTCCATTTATAATACCATGTTGAGCTATTTATTGCATTATCTTTAGTTAATGTTACTCTTCCGCCAGAACCGTATGCTCCTCTGTATAAGTACTCTTGTCTAGCATCTGCTTCTTCTTTTATTATGTTCCAAGCATCAAGCTTGTTTTCTGGTACTTGATATAATTCAACTGTTATTGAATCTGGTAATTCTGTATCTTTTACATTTTCCCACTTTTTATAAATTGCAAATTCTGTTTTATCTGTCTTTTTATCTTCAACATTAACAATAACATTACCACTTTCATCAACTTCACATTGTTTTGTATTTGCTACTGTGTAATCTCCTGGTGTTAACATGTAGCTTCCGTCATCTGCTAATTTAGAAGTTACTTGGAATGATATTGTATCCATGATTCTTTCATATCCTGCTGGAGCTAATACCTCTGTTATTTCAACAGTGTATTTCTTATCAGCACCATCAATTATAATATCATCAAGGCTTATTCTTCCATATGTTGCAGATGTAGTTTGTTGATATTTATTTATTTCTGTTCCGTTAACTGTTTTTAATGGGTTACCATTTTCATCTTTAATTGTTATTTCAAATAATGCACCTGATAAAGTCTTGTCTGAACCTTGTTCATATTTAACCAATGTAAGGTTAAATTTGCTTACAGGTTTTGTGTTTGTAATAGTCATCTTCGTTCCTTCTTCGGAAATTTCTGCATTTGTTATATTGTATTTTACAAGTGCATCCTTATCAACTTCCCATGCAAAGTATGATCTATCTTTATCCAAACCACCCCATGTATGTGACCAGTTTGTATCTGCCCATAGGTAAACACTTTGTCCGCTTGGTGTTAATGTTTTAACTTTTTCATTAATTTTATCGTAATCTTTACTGTTTACATATCCAATTAATTCATTGTAATCTTGGCTATCTTTATCAAATGAATATAATTGTACTTCAAGATTCTTTGGCATTTCTGTTCCTTCTGCCCATACTTTTTGAATTGTATATTTTGTTGTATCTTTTTTATTTGTTATTGTTAGTTTTGTATTATTATTAGAAACTTCAGCATTTGTTATATCATATCCATCAATATCGCTAATTTCCCATGCAAAATAATTATAATCTTTACTTAAGTTATACCATGTAGCTTCTTGCCATCCATCATCAGCTCTTACATTGATATCTCCTGTACATTTATATTGTAATATTGATTTATCTTTAATCTTACTGCTTATCATTTTATACGCTTTGCTCTGTAAACTATTATTTAAATCGTTATAAATTTTTTGTGCTTCAGCATCATTTTTAGCAAATCCAAATAATCTAAATTCTACATAATCTGGTCTTGAATCTGTTTTATTAGCATCATCCCATTTTTTAGAAACCGTGTATTTTGTTGTTTCTTCTTTTGGATCTTCTACAGTTAATGTTAAGTTATCTCCACTTCTAGCAAATGAAATTGTAAATTCATTTCCTTTACTATCTGTAACTGTTGATCTTGCTTCAATTATCATATTATGTGCCTCATTGAATATGTAAGTTGCTGGTTCCCATCCATCTGTATCATTTCCAACATACATATTTATTGAACTTACTTTAAATTCATTATTAGTTTCTTCTTTTAATATAACTAATTTTATTAATTTATTATCTGGTAATTTAACATATTTATTATTATTACCTAAATCAGCTTCTTTAAGTATATATTCATCACTTGTAGCACTTAATATCTTCATCGAGCTTCCATCTGTTGGCCAAATTCCAACTGGTTTTTGAGCATTTGTTGTAATTACTATTGGATTATCTTCACTAACACTTGAACTTCCATTTTGAATAGTACCATTATTAACTCTTGCGCTTATTAGATTGAACTTAACTCCACCTAATCGTTCGTCATTGCCTGCTTTTACTAATGATAACTTATATTCACCTTCTGGTGGAATATCTGGGTTTTCAACAGTTAATGTTACTGTATTATTACTTATGCTTGCTTTTATTTGAGCAGTATATGTTTTGCCATTGCTTTCAAAACTATATTCAACCATGTTGTTTCTATTTCCTACATATTCCTTTTTAGTTCTATTATCAATTACCTTAACAGAAACGCTCTTTGCAACTAGTTGTGTTTTACCATCAACTTCTTCACGACCTTTATTAACTGTTAATTCAATTGATACATAATCAGGTAATTTTGCATATTTATTTTTAATAGATTCTGGTAAGTTAGTTTCTCTAAATACATAAACATCTGCATTATCTACATCAGTAATTTTAATAGGATTTGGTACACTTGTTAAACTTGGAACATTTGCAATACCAACACTACTTGTAACAAATTTTTCATTTGTAGCAGTTTCACCTTTACTATTTTTTACTGTTTCATTGTTTACTTTTGCACTCATTAAACTAAATTCTACACCATTTAGTATTTCACCTGATGTTGAACGTTTTTGAATATTTAAGTCATATTGACCTTCTTCTTCTTTCTTATCAAAAGCTGTTACAATCATTTTTGTTTTATCTGATGATAACACAAGGCTCCATGTGTTTCCGTCTTGTTCAAATATATATGTTGAATTTTTAACCATTGCATTTCCGTCTTCGCCATGTGCTGTATTTCCTTCTTTATTTGTAACTGGTAATACAACCCATTTTCCACCGTCTGACTTTAAGCCATTTGAATTCTTTTGATATACATATATATCGTTTATTGTAAATGTATTTGTTGTAGAATCATAATTTTTTTCTACACCTAATACTAGTGGCTCTGTCATTTTTATATATCCACCTGGTGCTGTTGTTTCTTCAATTTTCCAAATATCATAGTAATTGCTATCAAATCCACTAGATGTTAAGCCATCTCTTACTATTTCATTTGACTCACTTAAATCATCTGCTCCTACAGTTGTATATGGTCCTTTGTTTTCTTCATTATATTGACTATTAAATTCGAAGTTACTATTATTTTTTTGAATATTTTTGTAAAGTTTTACATCAAATGTTGCTCCTGCTAATGCTGATCTTGAATCATCTCCGTTGCTATAAATATCATGACTAGCATCTGCTTCATTTTTCTTCATTAATGATAATTTGTAACTTCCATTTACTTTTGTATTAGTAATTGTAGTTGCACTTGTATCAGGATCAACATAATCTTCATATGTTGTTATAAATCCTTCTGGTCCGTCTGTTTCAATTACATAGTAAATATTTTTTACTTTTGTGTCAGTATTTTCTTTAGATAATCCGGTCCACTTATGATACCACAATAAGTTATTACCATTTAACGCATCAGCCTTAGTTAATGTTACCTGTCCGCCAGTTCCATATGCTCCTCTGTATAAGTACTCTTGTCTAGCGTTTGCGTCACCTTTAACTTTATTCCAATCATCAAGTTTATTTTCTGGTACTTGATATAACTCAACTGTTATTGAATCTGGTAATTCTGTATCATTTACATTTTCCCATTTTTTGTAAATTGCAAATTCTACTTTTTCTGTTTTCTTATCTTCAACAGTAACAATAACATTACCACTTTCATCAACTTCACATTGTTTTGTATTTTCTACTGTGTAATCTCCTGGTATTAACATGTAGCTTCCATCGTCTGCAAGTTTAGAAGTTACTTGGAATGATATTGTATCCATAATTTTTTCATATCCGGCTGGAGCTAATAATTCTGTTATTTCAACAGTGTATTTTTTATTTTCTCCATCAATTAAAATATCATTAATTTTTATAGTTCCGTTTGAATCTCCACCAACTGCTGCAGATGTAGTTTGTTGATATTTATTTATTTCTGTTCCACTAGCTGTTTTTAATGGGTTTCCATTTTCATCTTTAATTGTAATTTCAAATAATGCACCTGGTAAAGTTTTTTCTGCACCTTGTTCCTTTTTAATTAACTTAAAGTTAAATTTACTTATCTTTTTATCAAAAGCTGTTACAATCATTCTTGTTTTATCTGCTGATAATACAAGGCTCCATTTATTTCCGTCTTGTTCAAATATATATGTTGAATTTTTAACCATTGCATTTCCTTCTTCGCCATGTGCTGTATTTCCTTCTTTATTTGTAACTGGTAATACAACCCATTTTCCACCGTCTGACTTTAAGCCATTTGAATTCTTTTGATATACATATATATCGTTTATTGTAAATGTATTTGTTGTAGAATCATAATTTTTTTCTACACCTAATACTAGTGGCTCTGTCATTTTTATATATCCACCTGGTGCTGTTGTTTCTTCAATTTTCCAAATATCATAGTAATTGCTATCAAATCCACTAGATGTTAAGCCATCTCTTACTATTTCATTTGACTCACTTAAATCATCTGCTCCTACAGTTGTATATGGTCCTTTGTTTTCTTCATTATATTGACTATTAAATTCGAAGTTACTATTATTTTTTTGAATATTTTTGTAAAGTTTTACATCAAATGTTGCTCCTGCTAATGCTGATCTTGAATCATCTCCGTTGCTATAAATATCATGACTAGCATCTGCTTCATTTTTCTTCATTAATGATAATTTGTAGCTTCCACCATAAGAATTATTCTCAATAGTAATATTTGCTTGATATGTTCCAGTTGTTGTTTCAGTAATTGTAGTTTGTGGTTCATTTTTATCAAGAGCTTCTATTGGAGTACTTCTATATGAACCATCACTTTCATAAATTGCATCAGCACTTACCTTTTTAATTACATAATTATTGTTAACATTTGTTGAATTGAATATTATTGAAATGTAATAATCCAATTTTTTAAATCCTTCTGGTGCTTTTGTTTCTTTAATTTGCCATACAAAACTTCCTTCGCTAGTTATTTTAATATTCTTCAATTTGTTAAAATCATCAACAGATTTAATTGTACTTAAATCAATTGTTGTTTCAGTATTGTCATCATTTACAATAGTTACTGATGGAATTTTTGTACGACCACTTTTTAATGAAACTTCAAATTCAGCTCCTGTAAGATTACTTTTTGTTGCCTTATCTACTTTATTTAAATTTAAAGAATATGTTCCTTTTGGTGTAATTGCATTTTCTACATTTATATTCAATTTATATGTAGAACTTTCTTTATCTTCAGTAATTGTTGTTTTTGGTTCATCTTCTGTTAAATCTTCTAATAATTTATTAGTTCCATCTTCATATAATGCCCTTGCACGATCTGAACTTACTTTATATCCATCACTAGTACTTTGTTTAAATATTCTTATTTCAATTTTATATTTTAGTAAATCATGTCCGGCTGGAGCTTTTGTTTCTTTAATTATCCAGTATGAGAATGGTGCTGTGCTTTCATTTACTATTATATTTTGTAGCTTTTTGAAATCCTCAACTGTTTTTATTTCACTTGTTTTAACAGTGCTTATAGTTCCATCACTATTTAATACATTAACACTTTCTGTTTCATTTTGTGTTGACATTGAATTATAATATTTTACTTCAAATTCAGCACCGTCTAATGATGTGTTTGTTCCTTTTTCAACCTTAGTTAAATCTAGTGAATACAATCCAGTTTTGTCTGGATTAACAACTGTTATTGTAATAGTATTATCTATTAATTCAGCTGTTATATTAGCTTTTTCGCCATTTATTGTTGTTTCAATAACTTGTTTGTTAAATAAGTCTTCTGTTGGTGTTATTACTTTTTGACCATCATCACTAACTAATCTTAATTGAATTCGTTCAACATAATGTGTTTTACTATAATTACTATTCTTTCTTGTTGCTTTTTTAACTGTTAATTTTATATTTCCTGGTATTTTTGTATACTCAGAATTTTCATCTAAGTCAAGCTCTTTTAATGTATATACATCATCAGTATTAACTTTTGTTCCATCAATATTTACAGTACCACCAATATTTACGTTTGTATATGATGTTACTAATGGATTTTGCTCTGTATATATAGCTTCAGGAGCTCCACCATTTACCTCTCTAATAGCCATAAATTTAACGCCTGAAATATTATTTCCATATTCATCATGTTTTACCAAATTTACATTATAAGATCCATATTCGGTTGGGTTATTGTGTAATGTTACATATATTTGGCTATTATTTTTTATAACAAAATCCCAACGGCGAACATTGTTTCCTGTTGAATCTGTATCAAAGTATGAATATGTTGTATATGTATTCATTTCAGTTGAATCTGCATTGCTATTATTAACATCATGTACAGTTTGAGCTTCCCAAACATTATTACTTGATTTAATACCATTTCCATCAACTTTATACATAGTTATACTTTCAATACTGAATGTATGGCTGTCTGAATTGTATTTCTTTTTAACACCTAATACAAGTTGACCTGAATATGTGTCTAATCCATCTGGAGCAGACCATTCATTTATTTTCCAAATATCATATTTATTTCCAACACTATCTGTTGTTATTCCAGTTCTCTTGAATTTATCATTTGTTAAATCTTCTGCATTACCTTTTGTTTCATAGCTTATATATTCATTTTCGTCTTGTGTAAAGTTCTCAAAATTATTTGGATTATTATCTGATCCAAATTTGAAATTTGAAGAGTTCAAGTCTATATCTTTATATAATTGAATATTAAAGCTAGCACCTGATTTTGCAGAATCTGCTGTATCTCCTGCAGAATTATCATCTGTAATTTTCTTCATTACATTTAATTTGTATTCTCCATTAGGAATGTTGTCTGCAGATACGGCAATTTGTGTTCTGTCTTTATTCAACATAATTTGCCATGTATCGTTGTCACTTGATACATATGTGTACATTACACTACCATCAGCTTTATTTATTTCTTCATATGATTGTGGATCCCAATTTATGCTACCATTATCTTTTTGGTATATGTGTATAGTATCAATGTAGAATTGTTTTGTTGTTTCATTATATGATTTTTCAATTCCAAGAACTAGGCTCTTTTTCATTGCTTCAAATCCTGTTGGTGGATCTGTCTCTTCAATGTTCCATATATCAATCATTTTATTTTTAACATCAAAATATGTAACACCTATTCTTTTAAATTTATCATGGCTTAAATCTTCAGTTGTTCCCTTTGTAGTGTATTCATCAAATTTTACTCTATTTGTTGAACTATCAAAATTAAAATTGTAATTGTTTATTGCAGTACCCTTATATACTGTTACATTAAACTTAGCGCCTGCAACTGAATTTGTTCCAAATGAATCAAATCCTGAAACACTTCCTTGATTATTTACATCTTTTTTAATAACATTTAATTTATACTCGCCTTCAACTTTAGGATTTTCTACAGTTACTGTAATATTGCTTCCTGATTTTTCAAGACTTATTTTGTATGTTACTCCATTAATTTCGTATTCATCCTCGGTATTCGCTTTAGGACTAACTTTTTGATCACCATTATATAGCTCTAATGTAGTTCCACTAACAAAATAATTATTATTTTCTTCAGTTTTCTTTACAGTAACTTTTATTTTGTAGTTGCTTGGTAATTGTGTATATCCTTTATTTGAACCTAAATCTTTTTCTCTAAGTATAAATACATCATCTGAATTTGCATTATTTATTTGTATAACATCATTGCCATCATCGTCTTTAGCATTTGTGTATACCGATACTCTATCTTTTTCAGTTACTATAGCTTTTGGATTTTGTTCACTTATAGTTGTATTATTTTGCGATATTGCTTCATTGTTTACAGTTGCACCTATAAGCTCAAAATTTACCCCTTTTAATCTTTCATTTTTATTGTCTTTCTTTACTAGATATAAATTATAGTTACCATTTCTAGTATCTTCTGGATCTGCTACTGTTAGTGTAATTATGTTATCACTTGTTTTTACAGCTGATATTTTAACAGTATCTCCATAATCATTTATTTGGTAAATAATTGTATTTTCTCCATGTTTTACTGTTTTTTTATCATTTGTATTAACAATTGATATAGCTAAATTGCTTACTTTACCTGTAATTGCATCTTTTATTACATCAAGTTTTATAGCTTTATCATCTGGCAATTTTCTATATCCATCTGGTATTGTTTTTTCTGTAAAGTAATATTCATCGCCTTCTACCGATGTTATACTTACAGGGTTTTGTACACTAGTATTTTCACAAACATTTGCCAAACCTTCTGAATCTGTTGTTACAGTTTCAGAATTTGATGTTGTTATTTCTTGGTTATTTGAATTTTTTAATGCTGTACCATTTATTTTTGCTCCTATTAGGTTGAATTGTACATTGCTTAATGCTGTGTTTGTTCCTGCGCTTACCTTTTTAAGTTTTAAAGTGTATTCGCTCTTGTTTGGTACTTTTACGTTTATTGTAGTACTATCTTGGTTTTGATTTACGGTTACTGTGTCTTTTTGTGATGTTGCAACTTCGGATAGTGATTTTTTGGTATAGGTTGTAGTATTTCCAGTTATATCAGTTGCAACAATTGCATATGCCTCACCTTTTGATGCTTTATATTCATATTCATTTTCTGAGAAAGTTATTGGAACTACAATTTTGTAATTTAATTTTGTAAATTGATATGGTGCATCTGTTTCTTCTATTACAAAATAATATGTTTTACCAATATCCTCTTTGTTTATTTGAATATCCCTTAGCTCTGTTGATACACCTTCTGGTGCAGTTAATATATTCTCTTCTTTTCCATTTATCTCTACAATTTCATTGCTTATGAATTTTACTGCCTCACCACTTAGGTTTTCTGAAGAATATGCTTTAACAGAAAATCTTGTTGTTTCATCTTTAATATCATTTCCAGATAAAGATACTTTTTCTACATCAATGCTGTATGAACCTGTTTTTGGTGTATTCTTTAGGGTTAATGTAAGTGTATTCTCTGAACTAAATTGATTAAAATCAACTTCTTCATATTGACTATAATATTGCCAATTTTTTCCATCATATACTTTAAAATCTGTATATATCATCTTGTATTCTTCGTTTTTATCTTGGCTAGATATAAGAGTACATCCTATTTTATGATTAAATTTTACAAAATCTGCTGGTGCTTCTGTTTCTTCAATTATTAACCTATAAGTAGTTTGCTTATCCATTTCTTCTGTTATTTCAATGTTACTCATAGCATCATTAATTTCTTGCAATGTTGTTAAATCGCTTATGTTTACAGTAGTACCATCTTTTTTAGTAAGCTCAGTTACTTTTGTACCTGGATTATCATACGAATCTCCACCTTGATATAAACCAAAGTTAAATTTAATTCCATTGCATTCTTCCGCAGTAAGCTCTTTTCCTGTTTTTGAATTTACTTTCTTCAAATTGAATGAAAATTCACCTGTAATTACATCGTCTGCTACTGCTGTTATAAGAATTGGTGTGCCATCTTCTGAGTTCATAATCTTTACAAATAATCCATATTTTGTAAATGCTTCATCAGCTGTAATTTCTTTGTTTTGTGTTTTATCGTAAACTTTTACATCTGTTAGAGAATATTTATCAGTACCTCTTGATAGTTTTGTTTCTATTTCTAGATTTGAAATGGCTTTGTTAACTTTCATTCCAGTACCAGTTGCACTCCATTCATCTATTGTAAATTTTGAAGTTCCATAATCAAGTTTTGCATCTCCACCATTTTCTTCGTTGTATTCAGGGTTAAAGTTCATATCGTCTTCATTAATATCTAATTTTCCATCATATACATCTTTTACTTTTCCTTCTTCAGAAGTTATGTCACGAGCATTCTCGCTTACTGAACTTCCACCTCTTGTTGTTCTTTTTACACCAAATCTTGCTCCTGATTTTGCTAGTGCGTTTAGATCATTTATTGAGTTTGCATTTTTTAATTGTGAAAGTAAATCTGCTGTAAAGCCATCTTTTGCTTTTATTTTTAGTAGTTTTAGGTTGTAGTTTCCTTCTTTTTCGAAGTTGTTTACCATTATCTGCATAAGTGATAGGCCAGATTCTCCTATTATGTAACATGCATTTTCATCGTCGTGTATTAAACCACCATTTCTAATTTCTATTTTTTCATTGTTTTTTAGTCCAAATCCCTTTTCTTCTGCATTAGTTATAACATATTCATTATATTCATCCTTTACAAATTTAAAAGGTATTACGATTTTATAATCTAATTTTATTAAATCATTTCTTGTTTTCGTTTCTTCTAAAACATAATAATATGTTTTGCCTATCTCATTTTCTGTAATAAAGATTTCCTGTAAACTATCAGTTATGCTTTGTGCAGTTGTTAAATCTGATAATTTTACTGTTCCTTTTTTTGTCTGAACTTCTTTTATTTCATCTGTTTCTGAAAATTCATTATTGCTATTTTTATTTTTATATAAACTTATTTTGAAGTTTATACTTGAATCATTCGAAACCCTATTATTTACATATTTGTTTAAAACTACACTATACGTTCCCTCAAGTTTGTTATAATATTGAACTGATATTTTACCCTTAGCATAATATACAATTACAATATTTTCATTTTTTAATGAATTTATATAATTATCCAAATTTTCAACTTTTCTATCATCATTTGTTGAGGCTGTGCTATCTAATGAGCTAACAAAATATCCGTCAGTAATTTGTAATTCATTACCACTAACATAATTTCCATCAGCATTTTTTGTGTCGAATACAACACTTGCGTGATCATTTTTTATGTTTGAATTTTCGTTTTTCTTATAAAACTTTAAGTTGGTCTTTATTGTATTTAGTTCATATCCAGTAATTGATTCTGTTTCTTCTATTGTATATGTATCTGTTGTATCGTTACTGTTTAATACTTGAGTTTCTTTTCCTATTTTATTTTTACTGTCGTCATTTGCATTTGTGTAAATTTCGTTTATTACATTGCTTACTGTTTTTTTACTTGTTATTGAAAATGCGTTTTCGTTATTGTTGTTTTTTATATCGCTATTGTTGATTTTTACATTACTTACTTTAAATTTAACTCCTGCTAATTGGTTGTTGTCAGAAGCATCCTTTTTTTCTAGTTGTAGGTCGTAGTAAGAATCTTCGTGCTCTTCTTGTTGAATGTCTACTCTTATTCTGTTACTTATCACTTCAGATTTCTTTTCTTCGTTATCATAATATTCATAGAAATCCTTTTCAGCAGTTGCAGTTGTTTTGTCTCCTGTCTTAACCGTCACGATATTTTTAGTATTGTCTGTTTTTTGTGAATCCATTATCTGCCAATTATTATCAGATATATTTTTAACATGCCACATTTCGCTGATATTTGGATTACCATTTAAATCAAAACTTATTGCAACAACTAATGATCCTATACTATTATATCCTTCTGGAGCCGAATTTTCGGTAATCAAATAATAATACGTTTTGTTTATCATATCATTATCAACAAGCAAGTCATTTAAACTAATCACACCATCAACGGTTTTTATATTGTTCTTTTCTATATCCTTTCCATTAGAATATTTTATGCTATGATCTACCGATAAATTTCCAATTTGATTGTTTTGAATATCAAACTTTTCATACATATTTATTGAAAAGTTAGCATCACTGTTATCAATTGTTTCATCTTTTATATTTTTCTTAACTATATTTAACCCATATATTTTTGGATTTTGGAATATAAGAATTGCTTTAAACATTCCATTAACTTCTTCAGCTTGGAACCAACCATTTAAACAACTTCCGTATCTTACCTTGTAAACTATTATAATAATATCCTTGGGGATTATTATTTATATCATATTTTACAAATTCTCCTTTTTCATTTCTAAAGCTTACTTCTATATGATCAACTACAATTTTATTATCCCTTTCAGTTTTATGTACATCCATCCATATTTGTTTTACTAATTGCTCTCCATATTGAGATGGTGGACTAGTTTCTATTATATGAAATCTATCCGTTGCTAAGCTTTTGGTTTTAACCTCAAACATGTTCCATACATCTTTTTTTGATGTTTCAGTTACAACTTCATCTGGACATGATAAATTTGTATTGCCTGCATAATATTTTTCAATTCTAAATTGAGCTCCTTCTATATTGTTTTTACAGGTAATTTCTGTTATTCCTGCATTTGATTCACTCCATATATCTTCGTATTTTGATTTTTTCCCATAGTATACTTGATATGAACCTTCTTTGGTGTCATTTTTTTCCTGGATTTCAATATCAGCCGATCCATCATTGTTATATGTCAACGTTGCAGATACATTACCATTGTTAAGTTCGACTGTATAAGTTGTACTAGTAGCTTCCTGCCCATTATATGTTATTTTTGTTGTTGCACTTTTTCCTCCACCAGATAATGTTATTTCTGATATTCTTCCAAAATATGCCTTACCATCATTTGCATGTTGAATTGTATATGCACCTGCATATTCTTTTGTTATTTTCAATTTATATTCATTATAATCACGGATATACCCACTTACTCCATTTTCCTTAAATACATATGCATCGTATAGTTTTAAACCATAACCATTAGTTTTAATAAATTCTCCAACATCTGTATAGGTATCAATATTTGCATCTAGATATGTATTAGAAGTAGAACATAATGCTCTAACTCCAGACTCAAATTTACTGCTAGTAGAAGCTATTATAGGTAAATTATCTGGTTTTGTAATTTGTTCTCCAGACTTTATATTTTTATTATTAATTACTCCTTTAAATCTTGCTTGAATATCATATGTTGTATATCCCTTTGGTGTATAATCATCTGTCGTATTTATAAAATAATCTTCTGCATCATCACCTGGATTTGTAAAATAACCATATGTATCAAACCTTGCATTTGTAATTTCATTACCATTTTCGTCTACTTTTTTCAACTTAACTCTATAATTATTTTTCGTTGGTGGCACTTCGTCATCTATAGCGTATATTGCTATAACTCCTACTTTATTTTTTTCTCCTGTTCCGTGAAATTGTATTGTATAATCATCAAATTTTTCAGTAGTTGAATCATCACCTGCCCCCCTTATTCTCCAAGTGTTGTCTTTATCAGTTTTCATTTTAACTTGATAAATTTTATATTCATTATTTTCAAGTTTTCTCGTTACTTCTAAATATAATTTATTTGTATTTATTTTGTATCCATCTGGAGCATCTTTTTCTGTAATTATATATTTATCAACTGTTGTATCATCATTTATAACGATATCTTTCTCACCATTTTTATCAAGGCCTATTACATTTACATAATCATCTGATGTTGAAGATACTGTTACAGTTTTGTTTTTATTAGTCCTTTCAACCGTAAATGTTGCCCCATTTAGAGAGCCATTGCTTCTATTCTTCTTTGATAATCTCAATGAATAAGAACTAGGCTCTGGCTCTGGTTCATCTGTTATATTCCAAACTCTTATATATGTTAAATTTTTTACAGAATTTTTATCGTTATTGACTTTCCAACTGAAATTTCTAATCTTTACTATATTTGTTGTTTGATTTCCTTCAATATACCAATATGGTCCTCCATTGTCTCCTTCAATATCTCTAGCATCAACATATCTTGAATTGTAATTTGGTAAATTCAAATCATATTGTGTTTTTAAATCACTTTTTAATGCATCATAGCTATTTGCTTTTCCTAAATATATAAATACATGTCCTCTACTATAAATATTTTCTGTTGCTCTACCAGATATAACTGTACCTATTTTTAAACTTTCAGGGCTTTCTATTTTTGAATACCATTTTGTATTTTCTTTTCCCTGATTACCAGTAGGTCTATATCCAAACTGAGATCCTAAATCTTCAGCCTTGTAATTCTGTCCATTCATAGTATATTGAAACAAACCAGAGTTCCAGCCATAAGACGAACCATATTGTATGTTTGTTCCCCCACAAGCCTTTAGAGCTGTATTAATTAAATCACTACAATCTATACCGTTTTTTCCTACTTGTTTAAGCGCTTGTTCGACTAATTCTTTACCTGTAATTGGATAATTAGAAGTTTGAGCTTCGCCTAAATTTGTCTGCACATTTCTACTATTATATTGTACAATACTAATTCCAGAAACAGCAGCCATTACTACTATAATTAAGCTAACTATTATGTTTCTTAAATTAAGTATCTTTCCTTTAAACTTTCCTTTCATTATTCTTCCCTCCGTATTTTTGTATTTTACTATATTTTGCACTTGGGGTTAATTATAGTCAAACTTTTATATTTTGAGTATTTTCTACATTTTTCTTAGGGATGTATAGGTTTGTGGCATTTTTTTGTTTTTTTTGACATTTTTATTACATTTTTTTTTGATGTTTTTTTGTAATTTTTTGTTTTCGCCTTGTTTGTTGGGATTTTGGAGGGTTTTGTTTTTTAATTTTTGTTTTAAGTTTTATTTTTCTTAGGGATTATTTGGTTTGTTTAAGGTATGTATTGGGGACGGTCCTAGAAATATTTTTCCAGAACCGTCACTCTTTTTCTATTTCCAGGACCGTCCCCGAAATAGAAAAGAAGAAATTCTTTTTTTGAGAATTTCTTCTTTTTATTATTTTATTCTTTTATTCCTTTTACAACCTTTTTCTTTATAAGCATTCCGCCTAATGATACTATTATTAGTGCTCCTAGTGCTATGCTTGAATATATTGCTATGTCTGTTGATCCTGTTTTTACTGTTAACATTACTGGGGCGTCGTCTATATCATCCTCTCCTGGGACATTGTTTCCTGGTGTTGAGTCTCTGTCTGGTATTCCGTAGTCGTTATGGTCTTTTTGTATTTCTGCTGTGTTTATCATTGTTCCCATGTTGTCTATGCTGTTTTCCCATGTTAATAGTATTTCTACTTCTGCACTTTCTCCTGGTTGTAATGTTGTTCCGGCTAATTTTTCTGTTATTAGTTTTCCATCTTCTATTTTCCAATCTGGGTTATCTTCTTGTACGAATTTTAGTCCTTTTGGTACATCATCTCTTATTTCTTTTGCTTCTCCTGCTACTTCTCCTTCGTTTGTTATACGTATGCTATATCTGAATTTTACTGTTACATCATTTATTTTGCTCTTTCTTAAATCTACTTTTACCACTTCTTCTGGATCATCTTCTGCTTTGTGTCCTGTTTCTGTTACTACTGTTTTTCCGTTTTCTGTTACTATTGCTTGTGTTACCCATTTACGTAAGGCTAAGTCGAAGTCTTTTTGTTCGTTGTCTACTTGTAATAATGATGTTATATCTTCCATATTGTAATTATCTTTTTTTACTATTACTTCTCTTGGCTCTTTTATTAAATTATATCCTGCTGGTGCTTCTGTTTCTACTATATAATATGTTGTCTCTACTTCTTCCCAATTGTATTTATATACTTCTGCTCCTGTTGTTTCGTCTTTTGTTTTATATTTTGCATTGTCAATTGCATCTTCACCAAATTCTAATCCAGTAAATTCTGCTTTTCCATTTTCATCTGTTATTGCTTCTATATCTTTTCCATTTGTGTCTTTTAAGAATATTTTGTTCTTTGCATTTTCTTCACTTGTTGCTATTTTAAAATGTGCTCCTACTAATGCCTTTTTTGTTGTACTATCGTATTTGTATATTCCTACTCCACCTGTATGTATTTCTGGTGTTTCAGAATCTAATCTATTGTTATTTCCATATACCAATGTTGCTTGATTTGGTATTGATTGATTAATTCCTATTATTTTTCCATTTTCATCTGTTGCAAATTTTGTATTAAATCTTATTTCAATTACTCCATCTGTATTATTTTTTATATTTTCTGAAAAGTCCATACTTTCATTTTTAAATATTATTGTTAGTAATCTTTTTTCTTCATTGTAATCTACTTTATAATCTGTATTTTCTACTAAATCAAGTTTGTCTTTTATTTTAACAGATGCAACGCCTTCATATGTTAATCTTTCATCTATTGTATCTTCTACTTGGAATATTTTGCTTGTTAATGCCCCTTTATCTAATGGAACATTTATTACCCAATCATGTAATACACTTTTTGCATCTTCTGCACTTTCATATGTATCACCTGTTATTTCGTTGTAATATCCTGAATCTTGATTTTCTACTTCTTTTACACCTTTATGTATTGTTACAGCTCTATTTTCGGCTTCTACTAATATTTCGCCTTTCTTTACTTCAACTTTTTTTGCATTAGTAATTTGTGGTGTATTTTCTTTTAACGAATATTCTTTTCCATCTGTACTTAATACTGGTGTTACATCAAATGTTATTGGTCCCGCTAATCCGTAGTATCCATCTGGTACTGTTGATTCTGTTATTGTTACTTTTAATGTATCTGTAGATTCTATATTTATATCTTTTATTTCATCTATTTTTCCTTCGCTATTTGTTTTATATTCTGCATTTCCATCTATTTTTTTACCACTTTTTGTTGTTACAGGTGTATTAGTTTTTGTATTTACAATACTTACTTTAAATCCGGCTCCTTCAAGTGGAGATTGTGTATCTTTTATTGTTTTTGTTAAGTTTAGATCAAAAGATCCATATCTTTTGTCATTTCTTGCAGTTACAATTATGTTGTTGTGAGCACTATTTAATACAATGTTCCATTGGCATCCATCATCATCTGTATATAAATAAGTTGCATATTGTGTACATGTATCTGTTGTTTGTTCTTTTCCGTTTGCATCTTTATATGTAAGTTTTCTTGGAGTCCAATTAATTCCATTTCCATCTTGGTTATTACCAGATACTTGGAATACTCTTATTCCTTTTATATTGTATGTTTTATTTTGAGTATCATACTGTTTTTCAACACCTAAAACTAATTGATGTTTCATTGCGCTGTATCCATCTGGTTGTTTATTCTCTTTTATTTTCCATATATCATAAGAAATAGCTTTACTTCCATCTTCTAATGTATATTCTATACAATTTTTATCAATATCAGTTCTTGTAAATGGTCCACTAGTCTTTCCAGCTACACTATCAAAACTACCAAAACTTTGCATTACACTGGATGAATTAAATTTTGCTCCAAAATTGAATGCACCTATATTGGCTTGAATATTTTTATATAACTCAACATCCAAGTTTGCTCCAGCCATAGCATCGCTTGTTACATCACCATATGATGTTGAATTTGAATCCTTTTTCATTACGTTTAATGAGTATGAGCCTTTTTGTTCATTTTTTAATATTATTACAAAATCATTATCTTTGTCTTGTGATACAAAATCATCCTTAGGTTGTACAAGGGTATAACTTACATTACCATTCTTATTTGTTGCACTTATTATTATTACATTATTGTATGTTTCGTATCCCTCTGGAGCCTCAGTTTCTAATATATAATAATATTGTGTTTCTCCTTTTTTTATTTCGAATTGCATCTCAATTGGAGTAAAATATTGTCCATTGAATATCTCCATACCGCTTGTCCACATATCAGCTCCATTATTTTTTATCATTTCCGCTGTAATGCTTGTATCTACTTTATCCGTGCTATTCATCATTTTAAATTTTGCGCCAGTTAGTGGATTACCATTTTCATCAACTTTTTTTATAATTACATTTATTTTTTCTGGTTTTTCTCCTTCAAAAGAAACAGAATCAGTATGTTTTTCTCTTTCAATCATTAAAAATGATTGATCTCTGTATGGTCCTGGATTACCAGCTGTTGTATAATATTTGGCTTTTGTATTAAATGAGCTAATATTAAAAACTATGTTTACATTACTTTGATCAGTTACTTTTATGTATATATTTCCATTATAATCATTATATTTACTTAGCTCTTGTGTACATTCAGCATCTGTATATATTTTAGTATCTGTTCCATTTAATTTTGCTGTTAAGTTCATAACATTATTATTGCTAACAACAAAGGGTCCTACTACACTATTTGAATTAACTACAGCATTAGTTTTATCTATACTGACATTATTTGTTTTCGTGGTATAGTTACTATGTGCTTTCGCAGCATTATATAATGCATTATATAAAGGATCACTTGTTGGATAGCTAATTCCTGTATCACCTGTTACATTATTTGTAAAGTGCCATAAAACAAATTGTTCCATTTTAAAAATTTGATCATTTGAATAATTTGATATTTGTGCGCTATTACCTAGAATTCTTTGTAAATTATTACGATACCAACCATTTTCATCATCTGTTACACTATCACCTAATCGTAACATATTATCTAATAACCATTGTATACTTCCACCTGCTCCACTTTTTGCATTGTTTGTAGTATATGCATCTGCTTCACCTACAACATGACCATATCCTCCAGTGTATCCATATCCATATAAATTAGCACCTTTATCCATACACCACCCATAATTGGTTGTATCCCCATGAAAGTGAATTTTTTCAACGCCATTTCCTAAATCATCACAAGTATAATAGCTATTTGAGGGCCAAATTGCCAAATTTTTTTCTTCATTAACTGTTGCTATATTTAAATTTTTTCCAAAGAAAAGCTTACTTATAGTTCCCAAAATTGAAATTAGCATTGTTATAACAAGTAATAAAATAATCGATTTTTTCACTATTCTTTTCATCTTTTTTCTCCTCCATTTTTGATTTTAATTCATTTTGCGCTTTTTTAAATAATTAGTCAATATACATATTTTTATATTATTTTTTATATAATGTTACGGAGATTTGCTTTTTTGAAGTTTTTTTACATTTATTACATTTTTATAACATTTTTCTATTTATTTTGTATTTTTTAAAATTCTTTACGGATTTTGGGATATACGTGTTTTTTTGTTTTTATACTATTTTTGTTTTATTTTGTAATTGAATATATTTACTTATTCGATATTGAATTAATTGTAATTAAAATACTAACTGAATTACCAAATATTACAATAAAGCATACATATGTAAAAAACCATAAATTAGATTACTTGTAGCATTTTAGTAATAAGTTGTCTTTTTTTTTGTTGTTCAAAAGAGAAATGCAACACCTCTAAAAAAGTGTTTGGCTAGTTACTAGACTACCTATGAAACGAGGCGAACGACCGACAGTTTCATTGTTCAGAGTCATTTTAGGAGTAACAGTATAATAATATTTCAAATGATATTTACATTAGAATAAGCATTTTTTGATAAAATTGGAGAAAAAGAAACAAAAAAATCCCCCTTTTACAATTCTGCCAACAGCAGTGACAGAATTAGTTTTATTTATTTTCTTCCGTCCATTTATACAAAATTTCTTCATCCAATAAAATATATGTAGAAAATTTCGAAATATTTTAATATTGTATTGATAAGTACAAATTATGATCATATAATGACAATATCAAACTACTATGTGAATTTTTTCACAATATAATGGTACAACAATAAGAAAATTTTTAGGAGAATCTGTATTTTTATAAAATAAAACCTCAAGTATATCTTACGAACTACTTGAGGTTTTCTTGGTGCAGATGCTTTATTCTAAAAATCTCCAAATCCAACATTCTCTAGCTATTCATAATTTCAACGTTTCCAACCGACATTGTCGGTTACTATATATCTAAATCTTGTTTTCCTATTAAATCTAATAAATTTTATCACCTTTAGAAAATTTTTTTTCTAATTTCTCATTAGTAGCCTTCATATACTCTCCATACTTTTCAAACTCTTTCTGCCTATAATAATCATAAACATCACCATAAATATTTATAGTAGTCTGAATATCGGCATGTCCTAATATCTTTTGTAAAACATGAATTGGCACTCCTGCCTCAATGCAACGAGTGGCGAAAGTATGTCTGAGCATGTGTATATTTACATCACTGCTCTTCAAATTAACATAGTGATACCCTTTTAATTTACTATTCTTTTTAACTTTCTTTTGTATAACTCGTATTCCAGCATTAGCACAAATTCTTTTCAAAGCCCCATTTAGCTGAGATTCAATATAATACTTACCATCATCTCTAATAAATATAAGATTTTCTTTATTAGAAATCATCTCCTTAATAGCAGTATCAATCACTTCTTTAGAGTTTTGCATTAAATCTAGTTTTCTTTTACCATTCTTAGTTTTAGTAGTCTTCCCAACAACTCTTTTTCCGTTTTTATCAATAGTCATTGTTCTACTAATATTCAAAAATCCAAAACCTTCGTGTCCATCATCATCTTCGTAATCATCAAGTTTTAATGCTAGTATTTCTCCAATTCTCATACCTGTATATAATCCTAACAAAATAATATTGTTAAATTTTGAGTCATTTTCTTTAATATATTGCACTAATTTATATTCTTCAGTTATTGTAAAAGCTTGAACATCTTTATCTTCTTTATAACTCTTTGGTTTCTTAATCTTATCGTAACCCTCAAAATAATTTTCACTAATTATTTTCTTAGATTGTGCTCTTTCGTAAGATTTCTTAATTAACCTATACATCTTATCAATAGTGGAATTTGACATTTTTCTTTGGCTTTCCAAAAACCTCTCAATTTCTCCTCTAATAACAAACTGAATAGGCTTTAATGTAAAATCTGCTGAACTCAAAGCTCTAATAGTTTGCATATTTCTTGTGTATCCACTACCATGTGTTGTAAGTTCCTTATATTTTTCTTCTTCAATAGCTGTACATATGCTTATAATAGAATCTTCATTCTGACGAAGTATCTGTTCTTTTACACCTTCTTCTTTATAAATATCTAATTGCATTTCAACTTTTTTAATCAGCTCATTTCTATCTCTAGAGCTGACCTTTTTTCGTATTGGCTTATTTGTATTTGGACTAATACCTAAACCTAAAATATCAGCCTCATACTCTTTAAATTTCTTAAAACGATCACACTCATCTGTTAAAGTACAATTTTTACATTTTGAACATCTATCCATCGTCATTTTATTTTTTCTATTTAAGCATAAACTCTTATGTTTGCAATCTGAACAAATTGGGCACATTGGTATATTTGGCTTTATATTAATTAATCTTTTTCTGTTGTACTCGTGAATAGAATAATCTACTCCTTCTACATATTGTTTTTTAGCCATATTACTTACCTTCCTTCCATAATTATAAAATTATGAGAAATGTCTTGCCCTTAAAAAATTTATATGTTATAATTTTCTCGAATTACATAGGAAAGACATTTCCGTGTTATACCGAGGATTTAGAAGTCGCATTTCTAAATTCTCTTTTTCATTTCAATTAAGTATATGTCTGGTACTCATATAATTTTTAAGAGCCTCTGCTTCAATTCCAAAACCTCTACCATATTTTTGTGCTGGAAAGTCAGCTCTATGGAATAGTTCCAAACATTTTGTCCTCCCTAAATGTAACATTTTGCAAACATCTTCTGTTGTGTAAATTACTAGCATTGGTTTCTCCACTGTATTTACCATAATGCAATTCCTCCTTCTGTATTTTATTTTCTCTTCGCTAATTTTATCTTCTGTTGATGTAACCTCCTTTCCCGTTTTTTTTCTTATTAGATTAATAAGCAAACTTAACAAATTTTTAACAACAGTTGCATTTTTTTTATTTATGTTGTACAATATACTTAGTTGTTAGAAATTTATTTTTTAAATTTCTTATTTTCTACAATCTTATTATATATGGATTCCAGTAAGTTGTCAAGAAAATTTAAAAAGTTTTTTTAGAATTTTTCACAATTCATACAAAAGGAGATGAAGAAAATGTTAGGAACTCCAGAAATACCAAATGCTACGGGGTTTAGTATTTGGTTTAATAAAAAAGAGAAAAAAGAATATTATGTAACACCTTTAACAGGAAAACAAATAAAACTCACTAAAGACATTGTAACAAAGAAAAATCAAGTTTTACTAAATTCTGATTTTGAAAACTTCACAAATTTAAATTGTAACCTTTATCTGTTTAACTATTTAATGCCTTTAGAAGAAAAGTACGGAACATTTCTTGTTAGATTTTTAAATGCAGACTTTACTTCAGCAATTACAGCATATAAAACCTTTTTTGGTTTTTATGGATTAGAACTATTAAAGGATTACTCTGCAGAAATAACTAGTCTTTTTAGAAAAAAGTCAGAAATAGAGTATTACAAAACATATATTTCTGTATTTGATAAGTACAAAGAAAAAATTATAAGTTTTCAAAATACAATTAAAGGATGTGTAAATTATATGTATAATTTACACGGAGATGAAAAAGCAAAAGAATATCCTCCCCAGATAAAGTTTGTTTCATTTGCCTTACAACAAGAATTATACAAATACACAAAGGTAACCACAATTTATTTTAATAATCTATTTGCCTTTAATGATGATGTAAAAGGAACTTATCAAGCTAGTCCTGCAAAAGTAACGAGAAAAGTAAAAGAAGGAACATTAGATTATAAAACAAGTAATATTTATCATGCTTCAAGTTTAACAAATATTGTATTCATTGCATTAAACGAAATGGCTATGAATACTACCGCAATAATAAAAACTTGTCAAAACTGTGGTAAATATTTTATTCCAACATCAAAGGAATCTGAAATATACTGTGATAATGTTTACTTTGTTGATGAAAAGCCTTGTAGGGTAACAGGTGCAGCTGAAACATTTAAAAAGAATATTGGAGAACTTGAAGGATATAAGTTATATAAGAAAACCTATCAAAGAATTACAATGCAAATTGCTAGAGGAAAAATTAATCCTTATAGCCAAAAATATAAATATTTTTGCGAATGGAAACAAACTGCTCAAAATTATATGAAAAACTTTAAAAAAGGAAAATTAAAAGCAGATGATTTTAATTATTGGGTTAGTGAAAGTATCCGAAAGTTTGATAAATTAAATGAAAAATAATGTCCATTTAATTGACATAATTTAGATATTATGGTATACTATATTGCATATATACCAAAAGGTATTTATATAAATAATTTAATAAGGAGGTCAAATCCACTCATATACCAAAGGTTTCTTGAAGTTTTATCAATTATAAGGAGGTACACTATATGGATTTCAACAAATACTGCACCTTGGGTATATTTGCCCATGCAAACGCAGGTAAAACAACAGTCACTGAAAACATTCTTTATGAAGCAAATATCATAAAGAAAATAGGACGTGTTGATGATGGAACGACAGTTACGGATTCCATGAGTGTTGAGCGAAACAGAGGAATCACAGTAAAATCTTCTGTTGTCTCTTTCAACAATGGTCAGGAACAGTTCTTCTTGATTGACACACCTGGTCATGTGGACTTTTCATCAGAGGTCGAAAGAGCTATTAATACTTTAGATGGTGCAATACTTGTTGTATCTGCTGTCGAAGGTGTAGAAGCTCAAACGTACACAATCTATGAATCTCTGAGAAAAAAGAAAATACCGACAATTGTTTTTATCAACAAAGTCGACAGAAAAAATGCAGATTACTGTAGAGTCATTGGTGATTTAAAGGCAAAGCTTGGTATGAAACTCGTAAAATTATCCAATATTAGTTATGATGATGACAATATTATCATTTCAGAAAGCAATATTGATGATTTAATGAATGATTTAGCCGAGTATGATGATAACCTTGTAGATGATTATCTAAACGGAACAATTACTAGGGATATGATTCTTAATAGGATATTTGAGCTTTCAAAAAAAGGTTCACTTTGCGTGGTTCTTGGTGGTACAGCATTAAAAGGAATTGGTACAAAGCAATTATTCAATCACTTATCACTTTGTTTGCCAACATACGAATGCAACAATACTGAAGACTTTTCTGGTTATGTATATATGGTAAGAGTTGAAGACAATGTTGTAAAGACATTCGTAAAAGTATTATCCGGTGAAATGCATGTACGCAATGAGATTAATGTCGGAGATAACGAGAAGCAAAAAATTGTTTCCTTGAAAATTCCAACCGGTTCTTCTCATTTATCCGTAGAAAGTGTCACAACTGGGCAGATTGCAATTTGTACAGGTCTGAACGTAAAACCTGGGCAGTTGATTGGAAATCAGTTTAACAAGCTTAACTACGTTAGCTTTGTTAATCCAAAGCTTAATATTCAGGTAGTTCCAAAGTCTCATGAGCAATTACACGATTTATACAATGCCCTTAAAATTCTGGAATTAGAGGATCCATATTTAAATGTCTGTATATCAGCTAATGTTAATAAAAAAATTATAATTAGCTTGATGGGAGAAGTTCAGGCACAAATAATCGAATCCGAATTACAAGAGCGTTTTAATATTTCCGTGGAACTTAGCCATGCTAGTATTATACACAAAGAAAGACCAACAAAAGAAGGTACCGGAGAGGCATCTTATACAAAAGTTTCTAAGATTGAAATAAAAGTTTATCCACTGCCTCAAGGAAGTGGTCTTCAGTATGAATCTAGACTTTCAACCGATTATCTGTTACGAAAATATCAGCGTCAAACAGAAAGACTTGTATATCAGTATGCAAAGCAGGGACTTTTTGGATGGGAAATTACGGATGCATTAATAGTCCTTACAAACGGAAGATTCGATTCTATGGGGTCTGAACCAAAGCACTTTAATATTGCAGTACCACTAGCACTGATGAGAGCCTTAAAGAACTGTAACGAGAGAATACTTGAGCCTATATCTGAATACTATGTTGTAATTCCGAAAGAATCCATGAGCGATGTAACTAAAGAGTTATCATCTAGGAATGCTTTCTATGAAGTACTATCTGAAAATTCCGAAAACTTAACATTGCATGGAGAAATTCCAACAAAAATGATATCTGATTTTCCAGTTACATTAAACAAACTGACATCAGGCAGAGGCATCTTCTCAACTAGCATAATACGCTATACAGATTCTGCACAACAAAATATTCTTAATGAATATGTTGGCTTTGATCCTAGGAACGAAGTAAGATTTGTTATAAGTGAAATGGGTGGAGATTTGGATAACTTGGATGTTGCTGTTTCAAAGAAAAGAAAATCAAGCAGATCCAAATTCAAGTGGAAGTCCGAAGAAAAGAAAAATTAAATTATTAGAGGAAACGCCCAATCGCGTTTTCTCTTTTTCTACAAGTCTATTACAAATGTCAAGGCATCATATTTCTTTCCGTTAACATTTCTAATCCCTTTAAATCTATTTATTTCCATAAAACCTACTTTTTCAGCAACATGTATCATTCTAGTATTTCCACTCCATGTTTGTGTATATATTTTTGAATATCCTAGCTCTTTAAAATATTTCAAGTATTCCTTTATAGCTTGTACCCCAATGCCTTTTCCTCTCATACTTTCATCTGGTATATCAATTCCAATTGCAATATTATTTGTTTTTTTTAGTCCATTATATCTAAAGTCATCTGTCATATAATATGCAGATATCCATCCAATATGTTTTTTACTATATATTATTTCATACTCAAAACATGGTAAATTATCTGTTCTCTGCTTTCTATACATTCTTTGTTTATCTTCGTCATATTCAACTTCTTCCCAAGGAGCATCCCATAATTTCCATTCTATCATATCTGTATACCACTCTTTTATCTTTTTTAAATCCTCATCTTCAAATTTTTTTAATTTTATTACTTCCATGAATTATCCCTTCCTTTTATAATATTTACTATATTATACATTAAGAAGAAATAAAAAGCAAAGAAATCTCTATATATATAATAGATTTCCTTGCTTTTAAAAGTTAAATAAGTTCAGCATCAATGAGGTAATCAAGGAAAATCCTTATATTTTCCTTAAACGGAGCACAATTTCCCTTTTGGAATGAACCATGGTTAAGATGAGCTTTATAAGAACAACCTCCACCACAGAGAAATCTATACTTACATTTGATGCATTCATCAATTTTATTAATTTTGCGGTTGTGCCATTTGGCAATGTTAGCGTTAAATTTTTCAGAAAATATTGCCTTACTCTCTGACAACTTGAACTCTTCAATAGATGTTCCCCACCAGCACGTATAAATATTGCCTGTATCATTGAATACGAACTGATTTGTAGCCGCTTCACAAAATGTAAGACTAGGATAAAAAATATTACCTTGTAACATTTGATCTGCGAAATCCAATCCGTGAAAATCCAGCGAGAAAAAGCACTTGTCAAGATTAAGCAACTCTGTTGTTACCATTTTGAGCATTTCATCCTCAGACGGATATGAAGCATTACTGTCATTGCCGTTAAAAGAAATTGGATAAATATATGCACTAAAGTGTTCATTGTCCCACCAATTCTTCTGCTCAAAAAAATTGTGCAACTTGGTTAAGTCACTGATATTGTTGGTATCAACGTTGATGCGAACATTGACATTAATATGGTTTTCCAGAAGTACATCAATACCACATACTATAGATTTGAACACATTGATAGCGGAGTCCTTTGATGGTCTTCTCTTGTTCTGCTGTTCTTCCATACCGTCCAGTGTTATCTGAATATTAGTTACACCAATCTTCAAAATTGAATCAATGCTATTAATAACATTAACTCCGTTCGAAATGCAGTTAACCTCATAAGAAACACCAGTTTTTTTGAATTCACAGAAGAAAGATTCAAACCACTTGAGATTTTTTCCACTAATTGGTTCTCCACCAAGCATAACAAACGAAACACTTTCGTATGCAAATCCTTCTTTAATCCTAAGAACTGCTTCAATTACTGTATCAATGTTAAGCTTACTATAATCATTGGTATTGGTAATACATCCTTCATAGCAATATTCACATTTGAGATTGCAACCATATGTAGGGATAAGGACTACTGTCATCTGTGTTGACTTGATTTTTTCAAGTTCAACCTCATATTCCTTTGCAAGTTCTGCTGTTTCATTGTCAAGCAACTCAACATAATCATCTTCCGTGCATTCCCGAATATCACCAACAAGATAATCTACGAGAAATACTCTACCAGACTTCGTTGCGATAATATCCTGATACTGATTAATATTCATATGATTATCCTCCTGTTTTTTCTTTAGTTTTAGAAAATGGCGGAGAGAAAACTCCCCGCCAAGCGCCAGTTGTGATTGCTTAATTCTTATTTGCCACCGTACATACAGGTGCGAGCCTTGCCCCCGTAGAGACATGCCTTTTTGCCTCCGTAGAGACAAACCTTCTTTCCGCCGTAAAGGCAAGAAGAAACCTGTGCGTTTGCTTTGGCCTGAAGCCAGTTTACCTTTTTCATAGTGATTACCTCCTACTATGATGTTAAATGGTTTATACGAATGAAGCAACTGCAACTTCTGTAAGAATCAGTAGACTCTCACAATAAGTAACAACTACTTGATAAGTATATTAACATAAAATTAATAATACGTCAACTATTTTTTATAAATTTTTTCAAATTTTTTCAAATTTTTTTTATTTATTATATATTATCTAGATTTTTCTCTATTCGTACTCAAAATACTTTTTTCTTTTTTGCTATCTATTTCTAATTTTCTATGAAGATCTTCTTTCCTAATTTTCATAGTCCTTTTCATAATACATCTACAAACCCTCAACTCCTCTTCAACAGGAGAAATTTGTTTTGAAATTTCAATAATTCTTTCCTCAATAACTTTTTTCCCATCAGTCTTAGCTCTCTTATGAGCCCTCCATAAATTTCCCCTCTCACTTTTCAAAGGCTTAATTTTCCTATAAGCACTTTTTTCAAACTCAACTAACTGTTCTTCTGTTTTAATTTGATATCTACCTAAAAATCTAGCCTGTTTACTATACTCATCTAATTGCTTAATTGCTTTAATTAACTCTGGCGTTATTGCCCTCAAATTCGAATTTACGGCATTTTCGACCAATGAAGCAAGTACTTTTACACCTTTAAATAGTAAAGTCCCTAAAAAGTCTAAATTTCCAACATCTATTTCCTTAAATTTTGTATATTTCTGTGTAAATGCTCTAGTTAACACATATGGAGCTATTGTATATAACTTATTCGGTTGAGTTTCAATCATTCTTTTTGCAATCATATCTTTTGAATAATCCTTTCCAAATTGTCTTTCTATTCTAGTATTTCTTTTATATGGCTCTCTTCTAATTGATAACTCTCCATTTCTTTCTGTAACAATATAATCTAACTCCCCTAATGTTCTAACAAAATCAGCAAAATTAATAGCATTCTCTATTGCATAATCAATAGAATCTTTCATTAGCTCTTTATAAACACTGCTATTAGCATACTTATCATATTTTTCCTCTTTCTTTAAAACACTTAAACCATATTCTTCGCACAATCTGTCTGAAATTTTTCTCATCATTGCATAATCCTTTTTTGTATTATTAAATGTCTTACCATCAACAAATGATACAGAATTAACTACAAAATGAGAATGTATATTATCCGTATTTAAATGAGTTGACACTACTACTTGAAATCTATCTCCCCATAATTCTTCAGCTAGTTTTACACTAATCTCATGAGCCTGTGCTGGAGTAACCTCTCCTTCAGCAAAAGATTGATAGCCATGAAAACATTGTATTCCATCTGTTTTGAAAAATTGCTTTTTAACATTTGTCATTTCTATATAAACTGTATCAGGCATACAATTTACACCTGATACATATAACTTTTCTTCTGTCTTTTCTCCATTGATTGCATAGTTTATTAGAGTATCAACTCTGCTTTTAAATTTCCAAATTTTTGTTGTTGCCATGGTTATTTACTCCTTCTTTTTGTGGTACTATATACACTTCTTGTAAACTCAAAACCAAATCCCTAACTTCATCGAATAGAGATTGTATTTTATAATTTCTAACATATCCTTCATTTCTTTGATACACTCTTGCCATTTGATTTAAATTATTTGCCATTCCTCGGAGCTGTGAAAGTATTTCATAAAATCTTTCATCTGGTTGCTCTTTTAGTTTGTAATCTAAAATTATTTTTCTAAAAAATTCTGACTTACTTAGTCCAGCTCGTCTTGCCTTTTCTTCAAAAATTATTTTTTCTTCTTCGTTTAAAAATACATTAACTTTGTTTGTTCTTTCTCTCATATTTTTTTTCAACTCTCCTTCCTTTTTACATGTTTTTTATTTTTTGAATTTTGCCACCGGCAGTGGCAAAATTCAGATTATCTATCTAGTAGTAAAACTTTTTAAATTTTTTATTCAATTTTTTATACTTAAAATTTCTTATATTAAAAATGGGTTTGGGCTTACCCATTCTAACCCTGTATTTTTTGCGTGAGGAAAAATACGTTGCTTGCATTATTCAAGATTTTCCCGTTTTCCTCACGTCAAAATCTTTCACCTTTATGGTGTTTCTTTTAAAATATTTAATTTTTTTAAGTATAAATAGTTCTCTTTTGCCCCTAGAAAAAAGATTTTTTCTTCTTCATACATGTGCATTTCTTGGTACAAATCCAGTACCTTCTGAAGTACCTTACAATCATCTTTTCCTAGTTCAATAACACCCTCATCTTCAAAAAATAATTGTATATTAGGATGTTTTTCCTTTAACATTTTTATCTCATTTATTAAATTTTTGTATTGTAAATCATCTCTAGCTAACTCTACTTTAGCACTATCTATTAACTCATTAAACTCTGCTGATTTAACATTATATAATTCAACTTTTTCCATATAATTTTCCACCTTTCTTACACATAATCTTTAGTTATAAATAAATTCTTTTAAAACAATTTCTTCAGCTCTGTTTTTAATATTGTTCATAGCTTATACCCATTCCATTTGATTATTTGCTTTCAAATTCTCATTTACACCTTCTTTTTCTGCAAGTAGAGTAATTATATCTTTATCTCTTTTTGAGGCTTCTTGGTCAATTTCAACAAGATGATAAGATAATAGTCCTTCTATCATTAATTCTGTATAAAGACCTTTCTTATGCTCTTTTAAATATTCCAATCTTAAACGTCCATACTTTCCAAAATGATAATCCTTTTTATTTAATTCATTAACAGTTAAATCTGGTATTAAATAGTCACCCTCTTTATGATATGTTATTTTATTATTCATTCTCAAAACCTCCATTACTTAAATTATTACAACCATTTGCATAGGCAAAATCAAAATTATCATAATATCTTTGCTCATAATTTAAATAATCATTTCGACCTTTGGCTGTATTATATTTATCTTTTTTATTTATATCTTTATTACTTACTCGTAAATTTTCCGTGTCCGGAGTCGTAGAATTTACGTTTCCGGAATCGTAATTTCTACGAGTCCAAGCCCCATTATCTTGAACATGATTTATTTTTCCAATATAGATAATATTTGGCTTATTATTACCTTGTTTTTTCTCATAAATAAGCTTAACACTGGCTAATTGTTTAAATGCTTTAGTTACTGTTTTGTCTGATAAATTCAGCTTTTCCTGCAATTCTTTTCTAGTAAATATTAGATATATGTATCCATTTTCATCTATCCAATTATTTCTTACAGATAATTGATGGCGATTTCGTAGAAATGCATATAATAGTTTACTATCCGAATTTAAAGCATTCTTATATATTGGATTTATAAATAGTTCCACTGGAACTTGATAATATAAGTCATCTAAATATTCATTTGCTTTATATGGTATAAATTCCATATTACGTCCTTTCCGATTTTATAGGGAGTTTACAAGAGATATATTTATTTGTAACTTTTCTTGTTATAGAGAGAATGTTATATTTATTGACCGACATTGATAACCGACAATTTATATACATTTTTGAGAACTTTTTAGAACTAAACAAAAAATAAATCCAGCTTTCAAGTTTCCTTGAATACTGGATTTGAACCACTTTTAGATTTTCTTGAGTTTTGTTAAATTCTCTTAAAAATCGTTATTGTTTGGTGCAGATGGCCGGAATCGAACCGGCACGGTTTATTCAACCGCAGGATTTTAAGTCCTGTGCGTCTACCAGTTCCGCCACATCTGCATTTGTTATAAACTGGCATTTGTCTTACGACAAGACTTATTATAATATTTTAGGCACTTTTTGTCAATACTTTTTTTGTAAAATTTTATATATTTTTAAATCTATAAATATATACTACTAATATGAAAGTTTGTTACTTTTTCAATTCGTGCTCTATTACAATTTTTATTACATAAAACATTACATATTTAATAAATACTAATTTTATTTATTCAACTTAAAAACTTCAAAAATTACAACGACCTATAAAAAAAGGAATGTGCCCATTCCATTTTTAAATATATATTGTTTATTTAATAACATCTGTTTGAAAATTTTGCTCTTCATAATATTCTGCGATTAATTGGTCTAATTTTATACTTAACTCATATGTGCATTTGAAATCTTCAGTTAATATGCTTTTGTTCAACTTGTTTCTAATTTCACAAATCTGATCTAGTAACATAGTAACCATCTCCTTCTTACTTTGATGCTTGCTATTTTATGTATATACTATATTTAGGATAACATATAAAATTATAATAGTCAACAAAACTTCCTATTTTACTGTGTTTTCAGTCATTTTTCGTACGACAAAAAATGACATTTTTCGCGTTTTTGTCTACTAATATATGTAAACTAATTTTATAAAAAGGGGACGGTCCTTGATTCTTATTTCAAGGACCGTCCCCTTTTTTCGTACTTATTGTTTGTTTTTTTTGCTTTTTGGCAAATATTATATAGATTAATGTACAGGCTATAAATATAATTAGAGATAATAATTGCGAAGCTCTTATATTTCCCATCATTAGACTGTCTGTTCTAAGACCTTCTATGAAAAATCTTATGAATGCATATCCTATAAAATATAATAATGTAATTTGCCCTGAAAAGTTTCTTTTTTTGCTTATTTTTAGTAGTATTAAAAATAAAATAAAGTTTCCAACTGATTCATATAAAAATGTTGGATGTACATATTTTGTAATTCCGTTTTCAATTATCTCCATTTTTAGTGGTAAGTTTGTTTCTGTTCCATACGCTTCTATATTTATGTAGTTTCCCCATCTTCCAATTGCTTGTCCTAATGGAATTATTGGTGCTATGTAGTCTGTTAAATTTAGTATACTTATTTTTTTAATCTTACAAAAGACAATTATTGGTGCTACTGCACCTATAATACCTCCATAAATTGCTAGTCCTCCATTTCTGAAGTCTAGTATTTCTGATGGATTACTTATATAATAATTTAAATTAAATATTATATAGTATACTCTTGCACATAATATTGCAGTTGGAATCATAAATATGCTTAGATCTAAAATAGTATCAAATTTTATATTATATCTGCCACTTTTAATTCGTGACCATATTATTCCAATTACAATTGCAGATACTATTAAAATTGCGTACCAATAGATATCAATTCCGGCAATTGAAAATGCTACTCTTGAAATAAGTCCTGTTTTTATAATCATATTTTTTCCCTTTATATTGTTTATATTTAGGTTTTTATAAAGGTTTTACCTATAAACCTTTATTATTTTTTTAGATTATTGTTTGATATTAGTATGTGCAGTTATTCACATGCTTTTGTATAAATTTTATCAAAAATTTTATTTTCTATATTAAACAAAGACCTCTTTTCATTGCTATAATTGAAAAGACGGTCTTTTTACTTTCTAATGATAATTTCAAATTTAAATGTATGATACTATTTTGTTATAGCATATCCATTAATAAAATTATAAATATTATTTAATAATAGCTCTTTTAAATTTTAGTTCTTTATTACTGATAAAACCATTTTATCTTCAACAAACAATTCGTTTAATATATCTTTGGCATAATCCATTGTAATATTGTCAAATTCATCCACATAATCAAATGAATTTATTTGCTTTACTGTATCTGCTAAAAACATTCTTGATATACTTGCAACATCATTAAATTCAGTTACAAATTCACCATATATTTTTCGTTTCATTCTTTCAAAATCTTTTTCGACAAAACCATTTTTTTTCATGTTTTCGATTTCAGTTATCAACATTTTTTGTACTAACTGTGGATTATTTGATTGCCCACTTATTAATGCATGAGCATATTGATTCGAAAATTCGTATTCGGAATCGGCCTCTCCTAACAATATTTGCTTTTCATATAGCTCTTTATATAAATTAGAACTTTTTCCTATCAATAAATCTAAAATAACTTCGATGGCCATGTGTCTTCTTACTCGCTCTGGTGGATCTACCACTTTATCTTTTAAACCAATCATAAATATTGGCATACTTACGGACATTGTTTTTTCCATATATTTTTGATTTATTTCTTTTGGCTCTTCTTCATAAATTCTGTGTATTTCTCCAATGTTTTTAGAAGGTTTTAAACGTTTTTTTATTTCTTCTAAAATATTTTGTGGTTCAAAATTTCCACATACCACAAGTACCATATTTGATGGATTATAAAATGTGTTGTAGCATTTATATAACACATCTGGATTTATTGGAGCAATTGAATCAATACTTCCTGCTATGTCAATTCTAATTGGACATTTTGAATATAAACATTTTAACGCATTTAAATATAATTGAAAACCTGGATCATCATCGTACATCATAATTTCTTGATCAATTATACCTTTTTCTTTTTGAACATTTTCATCTGTATAGTATGGGCTTTGAACATAATCCATAAGCTCATCTAAACCTTTATAAAAGTTCTCATCTTCACTACATTCAAATAAATATGCAGTATGATCATTCGTTGTATATGCATTGGCATCTAAACCAAGAGCCATCATTGTATCTAAGCTATTGCTACCATTTGGTTGCTCAAACATTTTATGCTCTAAAAAATGAGCCACACCATCTGGAACAGAAACTTCTTCACCAGTTTCTGGTAATATAAATTTATTATCAATTGAACCAAATTTAGTTCCCCATATAACAAACTTTTTTGTACTTTCTTTTTTTGGAACAATAATGACTTTTAAGCCATTATCAAGATCTTCAATATATGCTTTTTCTTTAATTTTTAAACAATCTAATATCTTCATGCTATTATAAAAGTTCTCCTTTCAAACGCTTTTTTCTTTCAAGGACCGTCCCTCTTTGGAACAGCTTTATTCTTCTCCGGTTAGGAAATAAATTGTGTTTATTTTCATTTTTGGAGCTATTTTTATTATTTCTTCTTTTGTTACCTTTTTGATGTTGTCTATATATTGGTCTAAACTTACAAATTTATTTGAAAGCTCTTGTGAAAAATAGTACATTAGCTCTCCATCTTGTGTATCTGGAATACTTTTTACTGATGCATATATTAATTGTTTTGCACTTTCTAAATCTTCTTCTGTAAAATCTCCTGTTAACATTTGTTGTAGTTGATCTTTAATTATAGATACTGCCTTTTCATAATTTTTTATTTCTATTCCACATCTTATAATTATAATACTTTTGGCCTTTAAATATCCTGATCCTGCTGTATATGCTAAACTTGCCTTTTCTCTAACATTTTGAAATAATTTCGAATTCGCTCCTCCTCCAAGAATTACATTATACATAGATGCAATATATTGCTCATCTTCTTGTAGATCACTTATATTTAAACCAATCATTAATTTTCCTTGGGTAATATTCATTTTTTCAATTACTTCATTTGGATTATTAATTTGCTTATTTGAGCTACTTATTTTAGTGGGTATATACTTAGCTTTTCTTTCATTTAAATTTTCTAATATTTTATTCTCGTTCAAATTATCTATATTTTCACCTGATACAAATATATCTATTTTGCAAGATGAAATTAATTTTGTGTATTGCTCATATAGGTCTTTAGAAGATATTTTATCCAAATCTTCTGTATAACCAAATTTATATAAACCAAATGGTTCACCTTTAAACATTTCTTCTATACATCTATCTAAAGCATATTTTGTTTTATTATCAATTTTTCCTTCGATTATTTGTTTTAATGTATTTTTTTCTCCATCAACATAGTCTTCTTTAAAAATTCCATTTTCTGTATATGGGTTAAATACTATATCTGATAATAATTGTAATGATTTTTGTGCTAAATTTTCTTGCTTTGGCAAGAATTCATCATTAATTGATTCTATATAAAATTTTAAAATTTGGTTATCCCCATTTTTTTCAATACCACAGTCAAAACTTGCTCCATACATGTCTTCAAGCTCTTTTGATATATCTGCTTGAGTTTTATAATTATTTGTTCCTCGTCTTAGAACAGCACTAATCAAAGCATTTTTAGTTACATCTTCACGGTTTATAGGTGTTGTTAAAAAAATTGCAAATAAATTCGTTTTAAATTTATTTGTTGACACCTTATGAAATGTAATTCCATCTTTGATTACATTTTTATTATACTTCATACACTAAAATCCTTTCCTTTTGCCATCAAGAACAAAAAAGTAAATTTTTATATTCATATTATAATATAAATATGGAAATTTATTCAAGATATAATTTAAATTTTGGGGACGGTCCTTGATTTTTATTTCAAGGACCGTCCCTCTTTTTTTATTCTTAGAACAAAAATGAAGCTGTCATGTTGTGTTATGACAGCTTTATTTTATATTATTAATTTCTTCTTCTTCTTTGTAGTGCATCTCCTGCTCTTGTTCTTTCTTCGTTGTCTTGCTCTTGCTCATTGTCCTGCTTTTTATCATTTTCTTGTTGTTCTTTGTTTTCTTCTTTTTGATCTTTGTTATCTTTGTATTTTTCATATTTGTTACAGAAGTTTTGCACTTCTTCATCACAAAATGTTACACCTTTTTGTTCAAATTTTTGTTGTAATTCTTCTTTTTCTTGAGAAGTTAACTCTACTCCTCTGTTACTTAGCTCCATTTTTACTCTTTCAAATGCAGCTATTCCTCTTGTTGAATCGTTTGCTATGTCTTTTACTGTAAGGTTTTCTCCTCCATGCTCTCTTATTGTTGCGGATTCTTCGTTCATTCTAATGTTATCACGATCTATTTTATTAAATACAACTTTGTTTGTGCTGTATCTTCCTCCTAGGTCTAAATCACTTGTTGCTGTGTTGTCTGATTGAACTAGCACACCAGGTGACCAGGTTTCGTCATTACTCATTGTTTCACCTTCTGGATTTGAAGTAACACGCTCTTGTTTTATAACCTCAAGTTCTCCATATTGACCCATTCTTGCAGATAATCTCTTATTTGCATCATTTGCAAAATAAATTGCTCCATATGTATTTGTTTCTTGCATATTATTATGCTCATTTGTTGCATATGTTGTACGACCCATTTCATTACTACTATTTCTAAAATCTGGAGATTCTTCAAATTTTCCTTCTGCATTTTTTGAAACCATCTTCAACATACCATCTCTTGTTTTTATTGCACATAATTCATTTCCATTTGTTATTCCTTCACTTCTTAAAAATGAATCATCTTTAATTTGACTTATTTGATATATATCTTGAGGATCTATTCCTAAATCTTTAGCAACTTCTTGAGTTTTTTGCTCTTTTTCATCCATTGCATCTTTAGCTTGTTCATCAACTTGATTATCTAAGCCTCTATCTTTAGATCCTTTTTCCTGTTTTTCAATTTCTTTCTTTTGCTCTGCAGTTAAAGATACTATTTCATGATTCATCATTTGCATATATGCTTCTAACTCACCATTTTTATCTAAACCTGCAATTTCAAAATTTGTACCTTGTTCTTCATTTTGTTTTTGTAATAATTGTTTCATTTTTACTAATTCATCAGTTATCTCTTTGTCATATTTTAATCTTCCATCTTCTCCTGTTTCTGCAAATTTGTTCATGTCATTATCGTATAACTCAAATAATCTTTTTATTTTTCCTTCAGAATCCTGTAATTGTTTAACAGCAACATAAATATCTTGCTTTGCAAATCCAACTTCATCTGTCTTATCTGAATTAGTTAAATAAAATTGATCATATGGTAAGGTATATAAATATCTTTCATTTAAATTATCTTGCATACCTTCTAATACCTTTTGTCTTATTACTTTCATCTTTGTTACTTTTTCTTGTATTTCTTTTTTTTGGTTAGTACTCATTGGCAAACCTCCTTATATATGGTTATTACTACATTATATCAAATTTTTTTTTATTTTTCAAATGACATTTCAAAATCAGTAATTCCAGATCCTAATTTAATAATAAAATTCTTTTTAACGTGCTTTGCCCCATATGATCCCTCATCTTGAATATCACTTATAGTTCCAGAAATTATATAATTTTGATTAATATCAACTTCAACGCTTGAATAATCTATTATATTATATGTAAACCAATTTTTTTGAACATATGATTTAAATTCATCTACAGTTTTAAAATTATTTGACTTATATGTACCATTTAAAAATTTATATGCGTTTTCATAATCTTGATTATTTAAAGCTTCAAAAAATCTATTTAAACATAACTGAGCTTTTTTACCATCACCAGCATTCTGATATTCATCATCATATGATTTTACAGATACTGTATACGAATCTAGCAATACTGTGTAATTCATAATTCCAGTTATCTTAAAAATCCAAATGCCACCACAATTATCATGACATATAAGTTCTGTATATGAATCATATTTTGTCATTTTGTATTGACCTAAACGTTTATTACTATTTATATATGAAGTAACATATTTTTTAAAATCCTCAATAGTTTTAAATCTACTGCTTTTATAATTAGAATCAAGTTTATTATATGCCAATTCAGGAGTATTTTTTATTTTACTCAAAAAATCTTGATAATAAGTATTTGCTAGCTCTTGTTGATTAATATTTTTAAATTGAAATGTATTGTTTTCATTTTTTTCAACTTTTTCAATATGTAATGTTTTCATTGTTGATATATCTTTGTAATTATATCCTATATCATTCAAATAATCATTCAAATATATTTCAAAAGTATAATTATATTTATCCAAAATAACAATAAAATTATAATTTGTATTTGCATAACTTCCATAAATAAAATATGTATTAATATATGTTGAATCTTCAACAACATACATGCTATCTATTTCATAGCTTATACCAGAAAAACTTTTTAAATTATTGTATATATAATCATTATTTACACTATACTTCGTTTTATAATTATTAGCTAAAACATCATTTATACATTTTAATCCGTCTTGTTTATACTCTTCTAAAGCTGTTTTTTCTTCTTGTTTAGATACAATTAATCCTAAATCACTTGCACTACTGTTCAAATATGATACATATGTATTAAATTTATCAATTATTGCTTTTACTGTATAATAATTGTTTGCACTATTTACCAAAGATGCAACTGCATCATCTGCAGTTACACCTTCAGTAGCCCTTTGTTGCTGATATTCATTATAATAATCTGTTTGAGGTTCTGTATTATTAATTTCATTTTTACTTTTTTTATTAAACATTGCCAAAACTATTAATAGTATTATCAATATTACTATAAAAGTTGTTATAAAGGTTATTAAAAGATCTTTTTTACTAACATTTAATTTCATAAAAAACCTCCATTAATTATCTATTATTATTGCACCTACAATTGCACCTGTAAATATTTTGCTTTGATCATAATATCCACTATTATCTGTAGACCCAGGATCTCCCAAGAATATTTGTCCACTTGCATCCATTCCAAGTAGTGTTACATAGTGTCCTTTATAGCCCTTATTACCAATTGGAATTCCACCTTTTACATTTGCAATTACCGGTCTTCCGGCTTTCAATGCACTCAAAATTTCTTCTTTTGATCCAGAATAAATTATATGTGATTTTATTCCATATTTTTCAAGTTCTTTTACATAAAACCCATAATCATTTCCATTTGGACACAATCCATCTTTTATTACAGTATCCGGATTAGCATCTACCCCATATCCAGTAAGAATTATTGACGTAGATGTAATACCACAACCATCAGATTTAACAGTACCATCCCAATATGGCGTACTACTGTATGATCCTGATCCTTGACAATAAACTTTGTATGAATGATTATTTGCTGTATATATCATCATAACACCATCACCACTAGTCGAGTTCCAACCAGTAAAATTTGTACCTTCAGTAATTCCCTCGGGATATACTCCTCCGCCTCCGACTGTAACAACTAGTTTATCCCTAGCATCATCTTGATCAGTAGCAGCGAATCCCCATCCTTTGGCATCTTTACCGCTTTGAGATTCATCAATTGTAACTTTTTGAATAGTATTTCCACCAGCTTCAATAACATATCCATTTCCAACATATAATGAAACAATTCCACTGTTAGAAACAATTACTGCAGCATCTGGTATATCTGTCCAATCTATTGTTCCATCGTCACGTTTTTTAATTTCATTTGGACATGGTATATCACCACTAATGTAATCCATTCCACCTTCAAAATATGCCGATTTAACAAATTGTGGACTAGAATTGTTAGAGCTCATTGTTGTATTATCATGTTTATTTTCAAATTCTGATTTTCCAACTTGACTATTAGCCCATTTAATAATCTTTTGAGCACTTAATGATGCTTTAGTTACATTTCCAGAAATTGTTGTTTCATATTTTGCAAGTTCGCTTTCAATTTCTTCTGTTGTATAATAATTAAATGAATTATCACTTTCATCACCATCATTAAATGTAAATTTATACTTATCATCCCATTTATTATTTTTAGCAGTTGAAGGTTTTGCAAAATATACACTACGTTGAGCACAATCTCCACCAACAATTACTGTATCTACAGCCTGTTTTGTCGAATCAGATACTGTTATATTATCGTTTTTACTAATACTATCCATATTTTCAAATTGATGTTTTTGATTTAAAACTCCACCTACAGAATTAGGAAATTTAGACGACATAGCTCTGTTTAATATAACACTTGTAACTAGTTTTTTTCTATTTGTATTATCATCATTATCACCGAATGGAGAACATATTTTTTCAACAGCTTTATACAATAATTCTAGCTCTGCATCACTTATCTTTAAGCTGTCATATAATAATACCTTTTGTGATGTTTCACTTTCTGTTTTAGATAAATCAAATAAGTTTGTATCCATTACAGTATCTAATTTAAATTTCAAATTTTCTGGTTTTTTACCATCAGCAATATCTAAAACATAACCATATACATCTATCATAAATGAAACTTTTTCATTTTCTTCAATCATTTCATCAACTAAATCTTCATCTGATATAAGTGACTCTAACATTCCATCTGATTTTCTTAAAATTTTTATTATATTATCTTCATTAGATTTTGCATCTACTTTTTCATTTATTTTTTCTTTTGTTTTTGACTGATATTCACTATAATCTTCTGCCTCATTTTCATAATTTACAAGCCATGTATCTGCTGATGTAATACAAGGTTTCGATTCTAACGCCACAGTTTTTACATCTGTTGTTTCTGTTACATTATAATTATCGTAAGATACAACAGGTCCATCTGAACCATTAGTTCTTGCAACAGTTCCTTTACTTTGTGTTGTTGATGATGTACTTGTATTTTCATCACTATATACAGTTAAAATAACTTTACTTTTATCTGCAACATTTTCATTAACTAATCCAGCCCATCTTGATACTAATTTTGTATCATTTGAATCTACCAATATTGCCCATAAGAAATCAAAATATAATGTAAAGTTTTGTAGTGCTGCTTGGTAATCGGCATTTTGTGAAGAATATTCTGTTTTTGCTGTTGAATTTATAACTTGACTTGCTGGTGTTGCTGTTGTTTTACTTGCAGAACCAGTATGACCATTTGCTTTCTCAACAGTATATGAGCTTGCATACTCATATGAATCTGTCACAGTTGTATATACATCTTTTCTATTAGCCACAACTATTGCATATCCAGCCCTACCTGTTCCGCTTTCTAATGTTTCTGCAGATGCTACAGCTCCAGAGCTTAATATTCCATTTTTAATATTATCCACAAGAGTTGTTATACCTTCTGTGCTACTAATATGTAAACCATCTCCAGAATATTCTGATTTTAAATATCCAGAGCCATCATCTAAGTTTTGTGTTACATCAACATAATATGCCCATGTATTTTGATTACAAAAATCTTTCATTGCTTGGTTAAATGTATCAACTCCTGTATTCATACTATCAGTTCCACTTCCATAAGCAGGACCTAAATGATATACACTATTTACCATAATTGGAGCAGCAGGATATCTTTCATGTAACGCATTTAACACTTCTTGCATATCTGAAATTTGAGTTGTTCCGTTTACATTATTTACACCTAACATTACAGAAACTCCACTTACTGTTTCTGGTAATGTAACATCTTTTCCAAAAGAGCCTGCATCAACATATCCAGATCCCTTCTTTATAACAGGTACCCACTCTGCTGGAGTTGATGAACCAACACCTATTGCAGTTACATTGTCTCCTAAATCTCTTAATTGACTTTCTATTCCTGCATATCTTGAATCTCCTATAAATAGGAAATTATCTAATGATGACACTACTGAACCACTAGTAGATGATCCTGGTACTCTGAAAATATAATGAATAGCACTGAAGTTATCATATGCATCAGTTCCTTCATTTCTAAGAATTGACTCATCTCCTCCGCAATTTAACCATATTGCTTTTCCACTACTATCATATCCATATAGTATTTGAGTATGTCCATCCATTACAACAATATCTCCAGCTTGTGCTCCAGCAGCCTTTAATTGTGATGTATTACTTATACTTACATTTTGAGCTATTATTTGGAGCTTACTTTCTCCATAAGTAACTAATGTTTCTGTTGTTAATTGATGTGGATATGTACTCCAATCTTTAAAGCCAAATTGTTCTAAAGCCATAGATACATATGCGCTACAATCTATATATCCACAATCACCTTTTTTTACTGGAAGATCACGACCTTGATTATATACATATTTATTTTCTCTTAAAAATGCGTGACACTTTGTAGCTACATCAACAAAGTTTCCACCAGTTGCTGATACAGTATCTGAAACATTAGCTGATGTTGTTCCACTTGTCGTTGCATTTGATGTACTAGCTACTGTTCCAGCATATGTTGCATATGCGTTTTTTGCATTTTCAATTCTTTGTTCGTATAGTGCTGTTGAACCAGTAACTGCATAAGACTGCCATACATCATTGACACTACCTTCATATCTTTCCATAATAGTTGCAAAAGCAATTGTTGCCTGTTCTACATCTGTCATTTTCTTGAATTCTTCATATGAAAAACCCGCTTTATAATTTTTGGCATAACTATCAAATGTTGAAATCCACTCATCTTTAAAATATTGTAATTGTCCTGCCAAATCTTTTCCAACAACCCCCGCAGTATCTGGTGACCATTGAAAGACACCATAATATCCTGCTGAATTGCTTACTGTTGGATCAATATTAAGTGTATTTCCACCAGATTCCTGCATTGCATTACCTAATATTCCTGCTGCAACAACCTCAGAGTATCCCATATCTTTTACAAGGAAATTCCATATTTGTTCTGAAACTTCACTTCCCTCTAATGCAACTCCTCCTGAATTTGAAGCACTATTAGAGCTATTACTACTTCCACTTGTTTTTACCAAAGTATAATACTCTAAGGCCCTTGGATCATTCTGTGAAATTAATGCATTGAAATTTTTTGTTGAAGTATATTTCAATTCCTTAGTACTTCCATCTGTATCTTTTCTTTGAACTTTAATTCCGCCTTTAACAGTTTTCTTTTGATCAATTTTTTCATCAATTTTCTGATCACCAGTTGTATCTGTTACATTTGATGGAGATGATGATGCGGTTGATCCTCCTGGAACCCTATATGCCCATAATATGTAATGATCTGGTCCATATGGATCCCCATGATCTTCTCCTGGTTGAGCAGCAATTGACGTATCACCCCCACAGTTATACCATATATTATTTCCACTTGAATCTTTTCCTGCGTATATTTGAACATGTGTTATACTCTCTTCACTACCTCCTGTAGCACCTTCAGTAACTAAATCTCCTGGTTGTAAACCTGCTTCTTCAACACTTAAAGTTTGTCCAGCATATACTTGTTGAAAACCATTATCTGCACACCAATGCATTAATCTTGTTGCACCATTTATTAAAACACCACCATTTTCTGTAGGATTATATCCAGCTTCAAGTAATGACCATGCTGTAAAACTTGCGCAGTTTATTAACTTACCATTTCTTGGATCTGAATGTCCATATGTATATCCCTCATCAGCAACTTTTCTTTTTACATCTGCTGCTTTTTGTAAAAATGTTTGATTTCCTGATGTTTTATTTGTTGTTGATGAACTTGAATTACTACTTGTACTTGAAGCAGAAGCCTGACCTCCACTTGCTGTTGGTGCTGTTGATAAATTTGGAGTTATTCCTATAGATCCATAAAATTGCTCTACAAATCCAGCCACAGTATTTCCCCATTGTGGATTACAATATGTTGGTGCTATTGTTTGTACAGTATATTTTCCTTGTCCAAAATAATATCCGTCTTGAGCATTATTAGTTATTAATTCAAAAAATGCTTCTGCTGCATCACTAAAACTATTATATTTATTCCAAGATGTTCCATTTCTATCAATATATCCACCATTTCTTGTTCCTTTAACACTCATCCAATTGTATGTGGATGGATCTATTAAATCCCATCCATTTCCCCAACCAGATTCAGTAGCACAAGCTGCCATAAAAAATACTGCATTTACTCCATATTGTTCTTGATATTTAACTAAATCTCCAACAACTGATGACATATTAGCCTTACCTTGCTCTCCCATTCCAGATGAATCCACAATTTGTTTTAACTGTGCTTCACTACAAGCTGGCAAAGCATTTGAACTTGACATATCTACGCAATAATCATTACTGCTTCCTGTATATGCTACAGCAGATGCTTTTGACCCAGTAGCTGATAAACCTAAATCTTCATTTAAAGTTAAATCTGGATATTGTGTAGCTATTTCAGCCTGAATCATCTTTTTAAGTACTTTTATTTGTTCACTTTTATTTGAATCTTCATCCAAATATGTTAAAGCTGTACTTTCATTTTGATTTAATGTTTCAATTGCTTCAGATATTGACTCCTCTAGGTCTACATACTCACCATCTTTATTCTGAAATGCATATGTATAATTATTACTAGCATCATATACTATAACCAATTTATCCATAACCATAGATGAGACAACATATGGAACATTTGATAAATCTCCCTCTATATATTTTCCATCATTTCGTTTTGATGCTTTTATCATTAAAACGATAATAATTACTATAATGATAATTATTCCAGCAATAATTGCAAGCTTTTTCCAGTTTATTGCTCTAAGCTTTCCAAGTACTGGAATTTTACCTGTTTTAATTCCATCATCTGAATTACTACTTGAGTCATCACCGACCACCAGATCCTTTAGCAGCACCTGTTGCAGCATTTGCTGCATTTATCATTTTATTTCCTATATTTTTTACTTTTTGACCTGCTTGAATTATTTTTCTACCAACTTTTTCAATCAAGTTACCAATTTTTTCAATTATTTTACCAAGTTTTTCCAAAAGCCAGCCTGCACCTTCAGTTGCTTTACCAACTCCCATGGTTAAAATACCGGCTAAACACATTGGAATACCTATAATTGCGCCAAGTATTGTTGAATTAAGTGCTTGTCCGGCATCAAAAGTTGCTTTACCAGCATTATATGTTGCTCTACCAGCTTGTTTCATTACTTTACCGGCACCTTGCATCACTTTACCCGTAACTTTTAATACCTTACCAGTACCTTCAATAACTTTACCAGTAGTTTCAATTGCAATACCACTTGCTCTCACCGCCATACCTGGTGCCCTTGCTGCTGCTTGTGCCATAGCTTTTCCTCTTTTGGCTGTTTGAACAGTAGCATTAGCTGCTGATTGCATTTGCTCTTGCATTCCTTCTTGTTGCTCTTCCTCATTAGGATTTTGATCATCATTCATATGTTTCTCACCTCCATTCTATCTACTATTTTAAGTTTATTGAAAAATTTATACTATTTGGATATGAAGTATACTTTTTCTCATACTCGATATTTCCATTACTATCCTTATATTGTACAGTATTATCATAGTATTCTCTATTTGTTAGGTTAATTTTTGGAAACACTATTGATTTAATATCTTCATTTTCTTTTCTGTATTTTCTATTAAATTTTAATTTTATAGTTTTATCAGATTTATAATTTATTAATAAGTCATTTTGAATATAATCATCATTTTTAAAATAATATTTATTCGAACTTTTATCTAATAAATAAATTCCTTTATCATCATTTGCATTACATATATCAGCATTTACTAATGTTGTATTCTTAATATTAACTGTATACTCTTCATATTCCATGAATATTACCCTTTCCGTAACATTCATAGTTAAATATGCATCACTTTTTTTTACATTTAATGATTCTTTTTTTATAAAACCACCTATATTTAATTTATAATTATCATCTTTAAAAACAACCGTAATATAGTCAACAATATCTTCACCATCACTTGTTTTTCCTGTAGCTAATGTATTATTTTTTATAACTAATTTATATGTATTGCTATCATTACCATATTTTAAATAGCTATAATCCTTTATTCCTGTCATCTTACTTTTATAATAATTATTATAAAAGTCTGATTGTGTTGGATATAATACTTTTTTACAATCATCAGATAAAAGGTTATATGCCCTATCTACTTGATTGTTATTACAATATAACAAAAATGCTTCAATAACATTATCTGCTGTTTTTATAGATTTTTCATCAACTTCTATATTATTACTGCTAGTTATGCCATCTTTTGATGTAGTATTTTTTATTTTTATATCATTACTTACACCCACACTTTTGCTAATAGCAGTAGTATTATTACTACTGCTATTAAATCTTTGCTTTGCTGTATAATTATTTATAGCTTTTATAAAAAATACTATTAGGACTCCAACGGTTATTAAAATAATTATTTTTTTCCTATTGTCTTGAAAATGACTTAGTACATTAAAAAACATATTTCATCTCCTTATTAACTCCATCCACCATATTTTTGATGTCTTCTTTCTGATTCTGCATGAGCCTTTTCTTTTACTAATGATTCTTTTGCTGCTTCTTGAGTTATATTATTTTTTTGTTTTTCGTATGCATTTATTTGTTTCTGTATCTCATTTTGCTCACTTGTAGTTACTGCTTTACGCAATGCTTCTTGTGCTTCATTTATTTGTTGTTGTTTTTCTGCTTGAAGCTCTTGTTGTCTATCATTTATATCATCATCATTAATAGTACTTTCTATTTGTTGTCTTTGTGCACTATCATTTAAAATAGTTCTTGTTTCATTATTTACAGATTTTTCATATTCTTCAGCATTATTTAAATCAACTTTGTTGTAATGGAATCTTTGTGCCGCAACTTCTGGAGAAACTCCTGCATCCATTTGAGATTTTAATTTATCTATATTTTGTTCAATTTCTTCACGTTTAGCTCCATTATACATTACTTTTGCAGCATAATCTCTTTGTTCAGCAGTCATATTTTCATTATTATCCATTATTCTTTGTGCTTCCAATTCAGATGCATATTCAGCATCATTTTCTGCTGCTCTATCTTTTCCTTCTTCAATAAATGCTGAACCTTTATCATTTATGTATTGACCAAATTGTTGACCTCTATTAGCTCCTACAGCAACTCCCGCAGCCATTTGTTTAGCAATATTGTCTTCACCTGTAAGCATACTTGTAACTGCACCTGTTGCAAGTCCCATTGCTAATCCTCCTGCTGCTCCAACAAGACCTCCAGTAGTTCTTATTGCTGCTTTTGTTCCAGCTTTTGCTGCATTTCCTAAAGTTGCTTTTATACCATTCTTTGTTGCTATTTCTCTCAATGTACCAGCTTTATTTCCACTTAATTTTCTTGCTAATTTATTTCCAACTCCTCCAACAGCACCTTTTATTATTTTGCCACCTCTTCTTACTCCAGCTGGCAATTTACTAGAAAAGCCACCTGCTCCAGGCATACCTCCTCCTGAAGATGGACCCCCACCTGAAGATCCTCCTCCTATAGGCAATCCACTTCCACCAGGAATTCCCCCAGAAGCGCCTCTTCTAGAAGCACTTCTTCCTGGAGGAACTACTCCTCCTGATGTTGGTGCACTAGTCCATGCAGGAGCTAATGGATTTCTTGCTAATTTTACTTTTGATTTACCTTTATCATCGCCTCCGCCTTTTCCACCACCTGGTTTAGGTGGACCAAATCCTCCTAATTTTTCAAGCCCATGTCCTACGGCATGTGCCATTCCAGGTCCTGCAAGTCCAGGTGTACCTCCTGGTGCTTTATCAAATCCAAAGATTTTCTTAAAGAATTTTTCTGCAGCAATCATATAACCATATGCACCAATTGCATATATAATATTTTCTCTTACAAGTTCACTCGCTGCATAGATAAATACCGTATATAACAATAAATGAAGTGGTTGAACTAAAACATTAAACATATATTCTTTAAACCATGTATTAAATGCCTGTGCTTTTCCATCACCTAATTTATCTATTGGATACATAAATGCTATTAATGGTGCTATCATCGTATAAAAAGCTAACTTAAATACTCTTTTTAAATATGTATAGAAAAATATACATGTTTCTAATACTAAAAGAATATATAAAATTGCATACTCTCCAAATCTTGAATTTGATTTATCTACATCTTCATTTTCAGTATATGATTCATACACTCCTGAACCTCTATATATTAAAACATACTTTGAACCAAATGTAGTTAATGTTCTGCAAAATTCTGGTAAGTTACATCTATACACAGTTTTATCTGCCCATCTATCATCGTTATCTTCACCTACTATTGCCGAAGCAATTGACCATCCTTTCATGGCACCAGTTATTGGATTTATTTTTATGGGATTAAGATGCATTGCTGCCCCTCCTACAATAAATCCTACTCTTGCCGAAAAACTTTTTATTGCCTTGTTTACTTCTTCATCTGCTGGCTTAAATATTCTAGCATTTATAAATACATTACCATTTTCTGATTCACTTGCCCAATCTTTTCTTTCAACATGTATCTCTCCAGTATCTTCATCAAAATCAAAACAATCAGAACCATTATCTTTATTTCTAACATCAAAATGATCTAAATAAAATAAATTGACACCTGGGTCATATGAATCAGTTCCTTGTGTTGCATCTTTTTTTACATCACCCCAATCATTATAATATGTATCTATTCCTCCTCCTAATTTTGATAATGATATGTAGTATGAACTTTCTCTATTTTCTCCCAACATTTCTACAATCATTTCATTAACATTCATAAGAAAACTCATAATATACTGCATAATTACCAATAAACATATTCCGACTACCCAATCTACTAACCATTGTTTATATTTTACTTGATCTGTCACTGCAGTTGAAACTACTATTCTTATTCCTGCATATAACAAAACAACCATCATCATTACCAAAACCAAATTACGTAATGATTTATATACATTTGAAACTACTGGTTTTAAAATATTTGCCGAACTATTAGCATAATTTTGTATTTCTGTATCATCTCTAAAAAAGTTTATATCTAATACTGGAATTCTAATATATTTTTCATCTCCCAAATTTCCATCAAAATCAGCTGCTCTTTGATATACTAATCCAGATGTGAAGATGTCATATGGTGTTACATCAAAATTATATACAGATCCTTTTGTATCACTATTCCAACCTTTTAAATTCAATTTTATTTTAAAATTACTTATAGATTCACCGCTAATATCGTTAAATAATCTCATAACAGCATCTGGTATTTTTAACATTAAATTTACAAAATCTTCAATTGTGCCAGCCTCTGTTTTTTTAGGCATGGAGAAAAAAAGTGTAATTATACACAGTATTATTAATAATATTCTTTTCATATTTTCTAAAAATTTCTTTTTCTTCATTTTTTCCTCCAAAACGACCTTTTTATACCTCTTTATTTTACAATGTTTTCATTGCTATGTCAACATAATTCTGTATACATTTCAATTATTGTCCGTATTTTTGGGCTATTACCTTATTTAAATTTGTTTCCATAAATTGGAATTCTTTTGCAGTCGGATTTATAGTTATTATTGCTGAATCTTGTCCAACCTTTAATAATCCCTGTCCTCTTTGGCATGTTACTAAAAATCCAGCTTCACCTTCACTTAACTTAAATACTTCTTTTAAGTATTCAATTTCAGCCTTATCCTGTGCTAAAAATAATTTTGTATCTGATGATGTTAAAACAGCTTGAACTTCTGCTTTTTCATAAAAATCTTGGAATCTTTGTGAAATAATAGCTAATGATACATTTCTTTTTCTTGCACGTCTTGCCATTGTATTTAAAAAGTCTACGGCTTCCGGATATGGCAATAACATCCATGCTTCATCAACTAGCACACGTTTTTTTCTAGCCTTTTTTCTATCCTCACTGTTTTTCTTAACATACTTTTCCCAAATCCATGATAGTAAAATTTGTTGCGCAAGTGGTCTTGCAAATCTTTCCTCTAATTGTGAAATATCCAAATTTATAAATGGTGATTCTTCTAACAAGTCAAATGTTGATTGACCATCAAAATATGCCATTTGTCCGTCATATTCTCTGATATATTGTTTCATAACTTTTATTAAATAACTATAATGAAATTGATAATCAGGGTTTGTATTGTTTGCGGCTTTTTCTTGTATTTGTCTATACCATGAACCAATTGTAGGCATATCCTTTTTTTCCCTAACAATTTCACCATTTTTAATTGTCGCAGATTGACTTACATATAAACTTGCAGGATCACTTGTAATACCCATTCTTGCATATTCATCTGCAACAGATTCTGCTATTATTTGTTTTGTAAGTTCATTTACTTCACTGCTCTTAGTACTACCTTTTGCCATTGTAACTAGAGCTTGAGTAACATCTTCAATTTTACTTTCTACATTTAATACCATTTTTTCTTTTCCTGTAATTTCATCTTTTACAGTTTCTGTTTCAAGATCAAATAAATTAATTACAGTTCCTGAGTTTGGACTTATTACTACATTAATTCCACCTAAACTATCTGCAACAATTGAATATTCACCTTCGGCATCCAGTGCCAAACTTTCAATTCCCATTAACACTGCAGATCTCGAAATTAAAGTTTTCATTGTAACAGATTTACCAGCACCAGATTTAGCAAATATAACCATGTTATAATTTGTTAAACTTTCATGGAAGTTGTCAAATAATATTGGAACTCCAGTTTGTGCATTGTATCCAAGTGGTATACCTGTTGAATGTCCAATTTCAGATGTAACAAATGGAAATACTGTTCCCATTGATCCTCTATCAAACAAATGCTTTTGGCCCATTTTTTCTCTCATTAATGGTAAATTTGTTTGAAAAGCTTGCTCTTGATTTGCCCAAGCAGATTTTATATCAACTAAACTTTTAGCCATTTCACTAGAAAGCAATCTTGTATATGTATCAAGTGTCTTTAAATCATATGCAAATAGGGTTGACACAATTGTTGCTTCAAACATTTTGTTAAAACCTGCAGCAATTTGATCTCTTAAGTCTTCTGTTTCAAATCTTTTTTGTGCAAGAAGTCTTGCTCTGTTTATGTTACCTCTGTCTTCGGCCATAATTCTTTCTGTTTCAAGTTCATTTATAACTCTATTTAAATCGTTTTGTGATTTTGATTCTTGTATCGGATTTATATATACCGAAGTATTTATATCTCCAAACATGTACATTCCTCTAAAAAGCTCTGGAAAAGTACACATACGAGGTAAGTTTGCAACGAAAAAGCTTCTAGCAAATCTATTTACATTAGAAATAATTTCTAAGTGATCAAGACTTGATGCATCTATTCCAGTTGGTGCAATCATTTCTTTTATTGTTTTTCTTCTAATTATTCTCTTTTTAACTTCTTCGTCAATTTTATTTGTTTGATTGCTTTTATCCGTTTTGTTCTTCTTCATTCTTCTCCCTCTCTTTCATTTCTTTTAATTTTTTTAGTTTTCTTTTTCTTGCAAGGAGTTTCTTTCTTCTTTCTTCTTCTGTAAGTTGCTTTTTAGGTGTTGTATCTACATTGCTTGTTGCTATATTAGTGCTATCATCTGTATAACTTGCTTCATCTGAATTTTCATCGACTTTATTTGCTTTCTTTTCTTTCTCGTTTTTTTCTTTTTCCTTTTTTTCACTCATTTTTCTTATATTAAATTTAGTTCTTTCAGCCATAGCTTTTCCAATTACTTCTGACTCGCTATCAACTATTTGCTCTGCAAGATTATCCACATATTGTTGCATATTCTCTTGTTTTTCATCTATCATTCTTTTTCTCATTCGTACTTCATTTGATGTATATTCAAATGCATCAATAGCTTTTTGATTTGCTTTTTTTACAATTTCATCATCTAGAGCTTTCATTTTCTTATCTAATACATCTTCCGAAACAGAATATAATGATTGATATCCAGATTGACTCATGTATGTTTCAAAATCATATATATCATATTGCTCTCTGTTATATGCAACATATAATAATTCAACAAGCTCTTGAGAATTTAAAATTTTTCCTCTTACATCACAACTTGTAAGTCCACTTACTATTGTTTGTGATCTTGTATATAATTCAGAAAATGCCATACTACTAATTTCTCTTTTATCAAAATCTCCTGCTGATGTAATTTCTTCTGTATAATATGGAATTATTATATAATACTGTTTTGTTGTTATATCTCTATTTTCAGCCATTTGCTCAGTATTTTCAATAATATCTTTTCCATATTCATATAAATTTCTTTTTTTAGTTACTTCTTTTATTTCTTTCAATAACTCATCTTTTGTTACATTTGGTAATCTTTGCATATCTCTGTATTTTTCTTCTTCTCTTTGTAAGTCTAGTCTTATTCTCTCTAGTCTCTCATTGTATCTTATTGTACTTTGACTTAAATTTACTTTTCTTGTTTGTATGTATAATTGAATTTCATGTTTTAATGTATTTAAAAATTGTATAAATCCTTCTTCTACACTAGCTTTTTCTACTCCAGATAATAAGTCATAGTTTATACCTTTACACTCAACAACCATTAAATATCTTGCTCCATTATCTTGAACAATCATATTATCTTCAACTTCATCAAATTCCATAAATCTGAATACAGATTTTTTATCTTGTTTTATTTCTTCATCATTTTTAGGTGCTTGCTCTTCTTCTTCTCTTTTTTTTGCTAATTTATCTTTATAATAAATTGCCACTAAAACTAAAATTAAAATTACTATTAAAGAAATTATCGCTATAAGTATTATTTTTAATCCATCATTACTCATTATCTATTTCCCTTCTTTCTCTTTTCTTGCTCTTCTTTTTCTTTTTCACGTATTTGTTTTTCTTTTTCAGCCTCTTCTTTTTCAACCTGTTCTCGTATTAAGTCTCTAGTATCATATATATAATACTTATTTTTTCTAAAATGAAATTTTATATATTCCTTTATTACCGTATCCATTTCAATTCCAGCTGCTTTTCTTGTTATTTCAAACCTATCATTTTGTGGTACTTTAAATGTTCCTATTACAAATCCAAGTCCACCTATTAATAACATTATTATAAATCCTACTATATTTACAACTTTTTCTATTGAAGGAACAGCATCTCCTAAAAAACCAAGAAGCCATTTAAAAAAAGCTCCAATTCCTAGTCCTACAACAGTATATATTAATGCTTTTGTTGAAAAAATGTATAATATACGACCTTCACCCTTTGTATTTCTTGGAAGATAATATGTACCCATTTTTGTTCCTCCTTTTTACTTTTATTTTTTATAAATTTATTTTACTAATCATCTAAAAAAAATGTCAAATACCTTTAAACTATCGTTTTACATGTTTACCTTACGCAAATACAGATTATCGTTTTATATTACATTTAAATTACATTTTTTTATCTTTTTGCTCTTTTTATTTTCTAATTTTTCTTTTTTCTTATTTTCCTAGTACCTTTTATTTTAGAAAAAAATAAAAGATAAAAATCTACGATTTTTATCTTTAACTTTTTTTCTTATGCTTCAATTAGTTGTTTATTGAGAATAATGCATTTACTACTGTTGTTGCAAAAACTAATAATAAAACACCTACAACAATTGGTACTAATGATTTCTTATATTCAGCTTTTTCATTTGCACTACCAACTATAAATTTTAAACCTGTATACATTACAACAACTACAGCAACGATTATTGATAGAACCCAAATGAAACCTGTAACTTTTGATGCTATACCTGTCATTTCTTTTTGTGCTTTAGAATCTGTATTATTAATCTCTCCAGTTATAGTTGAAGGATCAGCTGCTAAAACCATTGTTGGTTGTGCTACTGCAAAAAATAATGTAAATGAAACAAGTAAAGCTACCATAATTTTTAATACTTTTGTCATAAATATTCCTCCTTTTATTATTTAATTTATGTTTAATATTTCATATAGAAATAATATTAATAACTTTTTTAATCGAAAACTCCTTGTACTATATCTACAACTAGTCTCCAAATTCCAAATGCTCCAAATATTACGATACATCCTATTGCATAGGGCAAGAATTTCTCTTTTACTTTTGCTTGGCCTTCAACTCCTGTTGTTATAAATTGGATTCCTAAAATAACTCCAACTAAAACTGCAGCAGCAATTCCAACTCCTAATGCTAAAAAATATAACTGACTTGCTCCCTTTTTTTGTGCATCTTCATTAAATATTTGTTGATTTGATGATGAGTTTACAAATTCATCTCCTCCATTCATTATCTCTCCAAAAGATTTTGCATAACTAACATTTGAAGAAAAATATAACATACATGAACATATTACAAAAAAAACTATTGTTTTTAATACTTTCATATTTTCCTCCTTTCATTATAGAGTTATGCTTACTATGGCTTTGTAGGACCAATAAAATTACTACTTGTTGTAGAATTATTTATTGAGTCACCAAAGTCAACAAAAACTCCTACTATACTTGTTATAAATACGATTATAAAAATTCCTATTAGTACTGGAACTAGTGTTTTCTTATAATCTGCTTTTTCTGTTGCTGAACCTATTATAAATTTTAAGCCAAGTATCATAAAAGCAATTACTGACACGATAATAGCTACCACAGATAAAATACCTAATGCTTTATTCGTGTATTTAGTTACTGTATTTCCATCTACCCCATTTGAATCTACACTATATGGATTAAATGAATCTGTATCAATATCTGCAAATGCATATTTAGGTGTTATTAATGAAAAAATACATAGCGCCGAAATTATTAATATTACTAATCTCATAGCTTTTTTCATTTTACCACCTCCTTAATTCTACATTCGTTGACAATTTTATTGATTTTTTGCTTATAATCTAATTTTACTACATTAATTTATTTTAGTCAAATATTTTTTCGCGATTTCGTTTATATCTCTTCCATCTGCAGATACACCACATTTTTCTTTGGCTAGTTTCATAACTTTTCCCATGTCCTTCATGCTTGAGGCTCCTGTTTCTTCTATTATTTGACTTATAATCTTTTCTAGCTCTTCTTTTTCCATTTTTTTAGGTAAGTATTCGTTTAATACGTTTATCTCTTCTTCTATTTGTGATATTAGGTCTTCTCTATTTGCTTTTTTGTAGTCTTCTAATGAATCTTCTCTTTTTTTATGCTCTTTTGATATTATTTCCATTATTTGTGTATCATCTAGCTCTATGTTGTTATCTTTTTCTTTTTGTAATATTCCTGCTCTTACCATTTGTATTACATTTTTTCTGTTAATATTTTTTTCTTTCATTGAATTTTTTAAATCTTCTAATAATTTTTCTTTTAACATTTTTATCAACCTCTCTTTTTTATTATCTTTTTGTATTATACACTAAAAGAGGTAAAAACGCTATGTTATTACCTCTTTTTTATTTAAATATAAAATTAATATTATATTAAAACTTTCTTTTTCTTGCAGCCTCTGATTTCTTTTTTCTTTTTACACTTGGCTTTTCATAGTGTTCTCTTTTACGAACTTCTTGTAATACACCATTTCTAGCGCATTGTCTTTTAAATCTTTTCAATGCGTCTTCTAAATTACCATCTTTAACTTTAGTCTCTGACATAGTATTCCCCTCCTTCCGGCATTGCAATTAGTCTTGCTTGGGATGCACATCTAAATTGTGTACGCACATTATTATATCCCAGTTAGTTTACTATTGTCAATACATCTTTTGTATTTTTTTACATTTAGTTATTTTTATAAGATAAAATTTATTTTTTTATAATTTTGTTGTTTTATATTTCATAATTTTTTAAATTCATCCAGTTTGTGCTTTTCATATCTTCTATATATTCATCTGCATTTGATATGTATAGCACTTCATCTATATCTCTTACAAAGCCCCATTTTAAATTGTATTTTTGTGCATATGTTTTTAGTGCTTCATATTTGTTTTCTATTTTTATATCTATGTTTTTTGAATATCCGTAGGCATCTTCGCCACCTTTTGTTTCAATTATCCATATATTTCCTTTTGTATCACCTACTATATAGTCTGGATAAAATGTCCATGCTTTGTTCATTTTATCTAAGTATACTATTGAAAAGAATTCATCTGATGATTCTCCATTTTTGTACCAATATTTTATTTTACTTGATGCTTCACAATATTTTTCAAATTTTTCTTCTGATGCAGATTTTATTGTTGTTGATGGATAACCATAATATACATTCTTGCTCATTTCTGATAAACTTGGATCTTTTTTGTTATATTTTACTGTTATTCGCTCTGGGAATATAAATTCTTTTACCTTTTTAAATTCTGTTTGCAATTTTACTCTTTGCTCTCTTTTTTGAATAACTGCATTTAATATATCATATTCTAATTTTCTTTCATTATTAATAATAAATGCGTAAAATTCTTTTTTAGTTAATTTTAATATTTTTTCTGGAAATTCCACATTCCCTAGGAATAATCTTTGCAATATTGGTGATAAGTATTGATATACCATTCCTATTTTTGTTGCTATTACATTTATTGAATGACGTAAATCTATTCCGTTTTTATATGTATCTACTGAACTTTGTATACGAATTTTTTCACTGTTTATAAAGTTCTTTTTATTTAGCTCTATTGCACTTCCTTGAACTACTTCGTTTGTAATATTTTGATTAAAATTGTATCCTGCTTTTGCAAGTTTTACTTTGTTGCTTTCTTTGTTTTCCTCTTTATTATCCTCATTACTGCTTTGTTTTTCTTGTGAATTTTCTAAATTATATTCTTTACAGTAATATTCGTATATTGCATAAAATGCTTCTCTTGGTGCAAAATTATCTGCATCAGTATTTTTTATTTCTTTATATAATTTAAATTTTCTAAATTCGTCTTTTACAAATAAGCTTTTTACATTACTTGCTTGTCTTCCTAGTTCGTGTTTTACTGTTTCTGTGTATTCGTCATCAAATGTATATAAATAACAGTTATCTAGTACTTCATTTCCGTAGTGTTTTCCTTCTGGCATTCTACGAATTCTTCCTAAAGTTTGTATTTCAAAATCTTCGTGCATATTTTCTCTTATTTTTACTAATACTTTTGCTCTTGGGCAATCCCAACCTGTTGATATTGCTTGTTTCATTATTAAAAAGCATTGTTCACTTGTGTTATCACTTATATTTTCTATATTTTCTTTTCTGTCTGCAAGCCATATTGCTAGTAACCCATTGTCATATGTAAATCCTTCTTTTTCTAGATATTGCTCTATTTTTTCTATTAAGTTTTCACTCATACTTGGTAATTGAATTATAACTAATGGATTGTAATTTACACCAAGTTCTGTACAGGTATTTCTTATTTGTCTTCTTTTGTTTATTGCAAGTTTTAATAAATATTCTATTTCATCATCTAATAAAATGTTATTTTCAATTCCTTGATTTATATATAATGATTTTGTTATTAATCCTGAATTTATAACTTCCATTTCGCTTATTTTTATGTTATATGCTTCATCATTTCTTTTTGTTGTTGCAGATACTCTTACTGTATGTTTTGCATTAAATAAATTGGTTATGCTTTCTGCTTTTTCCGTTTTGTTTCTGTGCTCTTCGTCTATTATTACTATAAATTTTATTCCGTTATTTTGTGCTTGCTCTATTCTGTCATATAAATTACTTTTTTCTAGCTCTCTTAATGCGGTGTTTCCTTTTTTAGTTACATTCTCCCAGTTTATAAAAGCTGTGTCTTGCTCTTCAAACCCGGTTGTTAATACTTCATTTAATGTTTTTGTTGTTCTATTTTTTAGTAGTTGATTCATTTTATTTTTACTTTGCTCTTCAAGCTCTCCAGAGCCTGGTGTTAACCATACAAATACATAATCTTTATTTTCTAATAAAAATCTGTCTATGTATTCTAATAGCATTATTGTTTTTCCACTTCCCGTAGGAGCTTGCAATAAAATTTCTTTTTTTTCACCAAATACTGTTTGCTCTAATAATTCTTCAACACATTTTTCTTGAAATTCTTTTAACTTAATTGCTACCATTGTTCAACCTCCATTATTTCTTTTTCAAAATAATAATCTGGAATATAACAAATTTTTATATCGTTTTGCTCAAATAATTTTAATTGCTCTTCTGTAATTAGTGCATTATTATCTAAGTATATAATTTTGCATTTACTTACGGCTTCTTCATTTTGTGTAAATTTGTCTACATCTTCATCCGAAAATAATATTTGTAATTCTCCAGCTTGTAAATCTAATCCGTGCTCTAGCTGTGCTAGCTCTTTTGTGTATTTTGATAATTCATTTACTATATAATAACCGTCATCTTCTCTGTTAAATCTATCTATGTATTTTACTTTGTAATATTTTAGGTTTGCTTCTATTCCTTGAACATTATATCCTTTTTGATTTGTATAACCTTGTATAATTCTTTTTATTCTTTCATATGTTATTTCTGTACATATGTTATTTTCATTGCTGTTACATAGTATAAATTCTGCATTTTTTCCTCTAAATTCTTCTAATACTGCTTGTCCTACTGTTCCAGAGCCTGCAAAGAAATCCAATATTACCGGCTTTTCTACTTTAGGTGAAATTGCCATTTTTATTATTTCTTTGTATAAATTTACTGGCTTTGGTGTATTAAATATTTTTTTGTCTGGTAATATTGATAAAAACTCTTTTTTACCATTCGTTGATGTATCATATGTTTCAGAATCAAACCAACTATTTCGTATTTCGCCTTTCATTTTTACTTCATTATAAAATACCTTTAATTGTGGTTTTGATGTTCCGTTTTTTCCAAATACTATTCGTTTATCTTCTAATAATTGTTTATATTTTTCTGGCTCTGTTCTCCAGCATCTTCCTTTTGGAGGTAAATATTTTACTCCTGTTACTGGATTTATTATTTCATATGTTAAATTTGGTCTAACATTTGGTGCATCAAATGGGTCTGCTTTCCATATTCCCCTAGGGTCATTATCTGGATTTGAATATTTGCTTGAGTCCGTTTCTTTTGGTTGTATTACAAAGTCATTTAAATTGTACCAACTTTCTTTGTTGCTTGCTTTTAATCTACGATTTGTTATTCTTCTTTTTTTTGCATATGCAATTATGTATTCGTGATTAATGCTTATATCCGTATCGTTTTGAATTGATGTTCTATTATGCCAAGGAAAACATGATATAAAATTTTCTTCTCCAAATATATCGTCACATAGTAATTTTAGTTGAGCAAATTCATTATCGTCTATGTTTATAAATATTACACCGTTGTCTTTTAGAAGTTTTTTGGCTATTTCTAGACGTCTACTCATAAATGATATCCATTTGCTGTGTTTAAATGAATCAGTTCTATCTATATAATTGTCATCGTAGACAAAGTCGTTTATTCCCCTGTTGTATGGTGGATCTATTATTATTAAGTCTATGCTGTTTTTGTGTGTTTTTTCTAGTAGATATAGGCTATGTAGATTATCTCCTTCTAATATGAAATTTGTTGACTTCTGTGGATTTAGTTTTATTTCTAAATCCTTATTTTCTTCAAATACTGGTATTTTATCTGAAAGCTCTTTGTCTATTTTTTCTTCGTGGTCTTCCCAGACTAATCCATATTTTTTTCTTTTTAGCTCTGTTTCTATATCATTTAGGGTTATTAGAAGTTCAGGGTTTTCTTGTAATTTTGATCTCATTATTTTTATGTTGTTTAGTATTTTTTCTCGTTTTTCTTTTGATAGATTTGTACTCATTTTTTTGCCTCCGATTGTTTTGTTTTTCGTTGTTATGGTATCACAGAATTTTGGTTTTAACAAGGTTTTTTGAAGTTTTATATATATGTCTTTAGCTCAAACTTCCATTTATAATATAAGTTCGAAAAAAAGAGAAGATTTATTTTTCTTCTCTTTAATTCACATTAATAACATGAAATTTATCTTATAGTTATGACCGCTATAAAGTCTTTACATTAATATACTATTTACAGATTTCAATAATTAATATATCTAGAGCTGTTTTCAATATTCTGTTTTATCTTATTTTTCATTACAAGATTCATCAGAAGCTTTTGGTAATGCTTTTTGTTTTTTCAATAATCTCTTTATTACATTTAATTTATTTATCAATTTTTGTTTCCAACCTACATTAATTTCTACATGGTCAAGTTGCATATTATCTGAATTGTTTTCTTCTGTCTCATTTTGCAAAATATTATCTAACTTAACTTTTTCTATTTTTTTAGAAAAATTTAAACCATCTTCTTTTTTTTTATTTTTTAAAGTGTTTAATAATTTTTCAATTACTTCTTTATCTGTTTCAGACCACTCCTGTAAAGAAATCTTTTCTTCTATTATATTTAAGTTATCAAAAATCACTTTTTTGTTTTCAATTGCTTCACTTCTTTTCTCAGCAGATAATGTATTAAAATTTGGATATAATATTTTAAAATATTCTTGTACTTTTATTTTCTTAAATATGTTCTCTTTAAGTTCTTTATTTATAATTTCATTTCTACTTGAAATTTGTTCATTTTTTGAAAATTCAACAAGCTCTTTTTCTATTTCATCAATGTTATTTATTATTATAGCTCTATCATTGCTTGCCATTATTTTTTCTTTTTTTGATCCTGTCATAAAATTAGGATATAATTTTTCGAAAACGCATTGAACTTTTACAGCTTTCAATATATTTGCCATTGCCTCTTGATTATCAATAGTTTCTTCATTATTTGAATGCAATTTTATATACATTATATATTTATCTTCTACTTGATTTAAATAATTAGCTATTATTGTTTTATCATTTATAGCAATGTTTTTTTGATCTACCGACATTTCATTAAATTTAGGATATGCCATTTTAAAATATTTTTCAACTTGAAATGCCTTAACTATTTCTTGAAGTATTTTTTTCTCACTATAACCTTTTTGTTCAGCTACAGAATCTGTCTTCATTGCAATCTCAAATTCTTTTTCTATTTCACGTAAATTATTTGAAATTATTTCTTTATAGTTATTGTATTTTATTTTTTCTTCTATACTTAATCCATTGTAATTTTGATATATTTTTTCTAGGTACTCATTTACTTTTAATGAACTTAGTATTTGACCAATTACAGCCTTATCATCAATATTTCCTTGTTCATTATTGCAATATGAATTATACTTTAACTCTACTTGATCAATATATTGTTTTAACATTATTTTGTTATTATTTGCATATTTTTTTTCATCTGCAGATAACTCATTATATTTTGGATACATTTTATTAAAAAATTCATCAACTTTTATTGATTTAATTATATCTTTCATAACTTTTTTTTCACTAAATTCATCTTGAATATTCATAGTATCTTTAAATTGTTTTTCTATCTTTTCTAAATGATCTATTATTATTTTTTTATCTGAATAAGCTTGAATTTTTTCTTTTATTGATAACTTTTCAAAATTCGGATAAATTTTTTCATAAAGTTCTTTAACTCTAAATTCTTTTATAATTTTTTCTAATATTTTCTTTTCACTACAATCTTCCTTTTGAGTCATTAAATACGATTGATTTTCTTCATCTAATTTTTCTTCTATTTCATCAATATACTTTTTTATTAATATTTTATCATTTACAGCATTTAATTTTTCTTCTTGATTTAAGTTTTCTACATTTGAATAAATTATTTTATACAATTCTTCAGCTTTTATTGATTTTATTATTTCCTCTAATATTTTTTCATCACTTATTCCGTTTTGTTTAGCTGCTGAATTTAAACTGGTATTTATTTCAAAGTCACTTTCTATTTTTCCAATATTATTCATTATAATTTTTTTGTTTTTTATTGCTTTGCATCTTTCAGCAACAGATAATGCTTTATAATTAGGATATAATTTATCAAAAAGCTGTTGCACTTTTACGGATTTTATTGCTTCAAGTACTATTTCTTTGTAACTTTCTTTTTTTCCGTTATTTATAAAAAATGCATCAACACTAGCTTCAACTTTTTCAAAATTTTCTAATATTATTTTCCTATCTGACATAGCTTTTATCTTTTCTTCTGCAGATAAGTTATTAAAATCTGGATATATTTCATTAAAATATTCGTTTACTTGTATATTTTTTATTGTCTCTTCTAGTATTTGCTTACTACTATAAATTTTTTCTTCGTCCTCGGAAGGTAACTCTATTTCATCTATATGCTTATTTAGAATTTCTTTTACTTTAATAGCTTTAATTTTTTCATTTTGTTGTAATTCTTCATAGTTTGGATATAATATTTTACAGCATATTTCAGTTTTTATTAATCTTATAATTTGTTGTAAAGTCTTTCTTTCATCATAGTATTCGTTTTCTGATTTAATTGCTTCACAATTTTTTTTATCTATCTGATTATAATACTCACAAATTATTTTTTTATCTTCTATAGCTTTTATTTTTTCGTCCACCGATAATGAATTAAAATTTGGATATAGTATTTTAAAATATCCTTCCACCTTCTCATAATTATTCATTTGTATATCACTCCTATTAATATTATTGCTACATTAAAATTAGTTCTGTAGCATTTCTTATGTTTGTATCAATTATTTTGTCTTTCATACAATATACTTCTGCTGTTGACTTATTATATAGATATAATTTTTCTTCTTTAATGTTTATCTTATTTAAACTATCAATACCACTTACAATTAAATTAATTACATCTTTAACTTTTTTATTTATTGGAATCCATATATCATATTTTTTTTCTAATGCTGGAACATATAACTTTATTAAAACCTTATTCATCGTCATCATCCTCTTTTTCTTCAATTCCTAATAATTTTATCAGTTTGGCATTTTCGTTTTTTATGTAATATCCCATACTCATTCCACATCTTCCATTTATAAGTCTTCTTTCATTTTCATAACTAAACACATACTGTGAATCAAATCCATTTCCAATCCATATTCCGTTTCCTGAAGTTGCATATGACTTATACCAAGAATCCATCTGATGACTTTTCATTTTGGCAGCGTTATCAATTATTATAAAAGAACAATTTCCTGCTATTTCTGCTATTTTTAAATTCTGAGTAAACTTTTCTTTATCTAACCCAATTCCAGCTATAAATTTATCCATACCAATTATAATATATAATAAATATTTGTCAACAATTTCTTCTGTAATTATATTTTTCTCATTTTTTTCATTTGTTGTTTCTGTTTTTGTATTTTCCTCCTTTAAATTTTCTAAGTTTTTATCATTTCTTTCAATATTTGAGTTTGTTTCATTTTCATTCGACTTTTGTACTTTCGGTACTAATAAGTTTGCAAGTGAAACTCTTCCAACTCTTCCAGTACTATTTTCTTGTGATTCTAAATTTTTTTCTTCTATTTTTATTTTTTTTGTTTTTGCAATATTTTCCATTGTTGATACAAATTTTTGAAATTCTTCTCTAGCATTTTGTACACCCAATTCTAAAAAATTATCTAAATCAATAATTTGCAACTTTACATTTTTTAATATTTCTAATTCTTTTATCAAATATTTAATAAATATTTTACAATTATTTAAATCCTTTGATGTGATAATGTTTATCAAATCACTTGAAAAATCATGCGTACAAACTTTAATATTTTTACTATATATTCCAATAGGAATCCCATTTAATCCTTTAAAACTTGACTTTACATCTTTAAATTTGATTTTACTTGGTAATATAGGTATTTTTTTTGCTGAAATTTTATTTATTTTTTTCTGCTTTTTTATGAATTTTTTTATAAATTCATTAGTATCTTCTAATTCACACATTCTCGCAGTTTGAAATTCAAAAACATTATCGTCATTTAACGTAATCAATCCTCTTCCATATAAATTTGATGGTCTCTTTTTTCTTGCTTTATTAAAAATAAAATAATAATCATCACTTTTTACTAGTTGTAATGTAATTTTTTTTCCAAAATTTTGCAGTAAACGTCCCCTAACCTCATTAGGATTATTTACAGTTATAAAAAATAAAATTCCATATTTTATACAATCCTTTGTTAAACTCAATATATCAGTTTCATATACTGGATATTCCTGAATAAATGTTCCGAAATCGTTTATTATAATAATTAGCATAGGCATTATATTTTCTGATATTCTATTATATAGTTTATAGTCTCCATTATATTTTAGTAATATTTTTTTTCTTCTTTTAACTTCTGAGTTTATAAATTTAAATAATCTCATAATTTTTTCATTATCACCAGAACAAACTACATCTCCCACATGTGGACTTTCTGAATACATTCTAAAAATTTCTGTTCCAAAATCTAAAATATAATATTGCAATTCTTGTGTTGTATGATTATTAGTTGAATCATATAAAACTGTATTTATAAACATTTCTTTTCCGCTATCTGCACTTCCAAAAAGAATAGTATTCCCTTCTTCAGAAAAATTCAAACTAACTTCGCCTTGCTTTTGATTAAGTGGATCATCATATTCACCTATTATTGGATTTATTTCATTTTTATTTGATTTTATATTATATTGCCTTCTTATATCTTCAATGAAAATTTTTTCCGGTATTGGATCCAACCATAGTTGATTTTCTTTTATATTTTTTTCATCAGCTAATTTGCAAATATAATTTACAACATTTGTTAATTGATCACCCGATACATTTGTTACTTTTTTTTCAACTTTTTGTTCTAAGCTTTTTATTACTACTCCAGTATTTGATATAAACTCTACGGAATTATCAATATCTTTTACAATTTGATCTGACGGATTATATGTAACTCCTGTATATCCAGATTGCCCTAGAGCAAAATATTCATCATTTCCAACATTTATATAAAATTGTCCTGCTTTTTTTAATGTTGCACCATCTGGTCTTTTTATGATATCTTTACTATCAGCTTTTGACTGCACCTTTAAACAAATTCCAAATTTACTATTACTACGAATTTGCTCATTTACAATTCCTGCTGGCTTTTGAGTAGCTAAAATAAGGTGAACCCCTAAACTACGTCCAATTCTTGATACACTCATAAGTTCTGACATAAAGTCAGGCTGTTGTTGTTTCAATTCTGCAAACTCATCACATATAATAAAAAGATGTGATATTGGCTCTTTTAAAACACCTTCATGATAATACTTCTGATATTTATATATATCTATTGTACTTTCATTTGCTATATCTTTTGCTTTATTAAACATAACTTGTCTTCTTCTTAATTCGCTTTGAATAGATTCCAGTGATCTTTGTAATCCTACTAAATCTATATTAGTAATCGTACCAACTACATGTGGCAGCTGAACATTTTTTTTCTTAAAAGCACCTGCTAAACCTCCGCCTTTATAATCCACCAATACAAAAGTTACATCATCCGGATGATAATTTATCGCTAATGATAAAATATATGTAATAATAAATTCACTTTTTCCTGATCCAGTAGTTCCTGCAATTAGACCATGAGGTCCATGATATTTTTCATGGGCATCTAAATATATAGGTGCTCCAGCTGAATCAACACCTATTTTTGTTTTCAAGGTACTTGTAGAATCACTATTTGTCCATCTATCTAATATATTTAATTGCTCTATATTTCCTACATCAAACATTTCCAAAAAGTTATACTTACTAGGTAAACTATACTCACTAGATGTTTTAAGTTTTATTGGAATATTTGATATTACTTTACTAACAGTCTCAAAATCTAAATTATCTGCATCATCCAAAATTACTTTATTTTTTATATTTTGTGACTCTTCATTTTCTAATATTTCACACTCATCTTCGGTAATATCAATAAATAATTTGCACTCGTTCGGTAATTGCGAAAAATTATCTGTAATGCATAATAAACTAAATCCAAGATTTTTTTCTTGCTTTAGCAGTTTATTTATTATTCCTAAATTAGATATGTTTATATAATCATTTGTTACTATTAAATAATATGTTGAAAACATTCTATAATCTTTATTTGACATTCTCGAAATAAAATCCTCTTCATCTTCATTTCTTTTTTGTAATTCATCTTCTAAATATTTTGAAACATTCTGCATATCGGTATAATCATCAGCAAAAAATCTCATATTTTTTGCATCATTCCACAAATGTGGAAGCATTTTTACAAATTCTAATTTTTCACTTTCATTTTTTTTAGTTAAAAAAACGATTTTTAAATCACTATAATCGTGAAGTGCAATTATTTGCATTAGTATATTTTTCATGAATTTATCACATTTTTTACTGTCTTTACATATTATTGCGGAAATGTTATTTTTTAATAAAGAAACTGATATTGGAGCATTTTCTAACATTCTGGATTTTTTCGTAACTTCATTATAAATATCATCTAAATCATCTTCTTCCATTTTAAAAGAATCTTCTGGCATTGAAATATCAACTTTTAAAGGAATTTGTCCAGTTCCAATTCTAATTGAAAGAAAATCCTCATCTTGTATTTTTCTTTCCCATAATGATGAGTCTCTTTCTATTATTCTTCTTTCGCATTCTTCCGCACTAATATTGTTTTTTTCTAGTATACTTATTTGCTTTTCCATAATTTCATTTATATTGATTATTTTATGATTAATATATTTTCTATATTTTATTTGTCGCTTTCTTTCTTTGTCTTTCAATCTTTTCTTATCATAAATTTTTCTTATTACTGGAAGAAATAATGCTGTTATCAACATACAAATTGGAAGTCCTATAGTTATAAGCATTTGTGATGATTTTACTGTTCCACTCATAATTCTTCCTATAGCATTAATCAAAGAAATCATTGACATCAATCCCATTGAAAGAGATGTTGCTATTGTTAGTGCAAAAGAATTTTTATCTTCTTCTTTTTTAGGCGGTGAATCTATATTTATTTTTTCTTCTTTTATACTTTCCAAAATTCTTGGAGATCTATAAAAATAATCTTTATCTTCATACAATTCTATATAATTATCTTGATCCTGATTGTTTTCAATAGGCTCTTCTGAAAATTCTTTTATTTCTTTTTTTCTAACTAAATTCTTATATTTAAATTTTAATTTTTTTAATGGTCCTAATATATGTATTGAATTTCCTAAAAGCACAAATTTAATTCCTAATAAATATATTATATCACCATTCTTTATTTCTTTTATATTTTCATAAATTTGAGCTTTATTTACAAATACACCTATTTTAGTGTCAAAGTTTTCAATCATCCATTTGCCTTTTTCCAGAAAAATTCTAAAATGTTCTTCACTAACTAATGGATTATCATATACTATATCATTATCAGCTCCTCTTCCAACAATAATTTCTTTTGCATTTATTATGTCAAAATTTATCTTTTCTTCTTCATATAGTGGCGAACAATATAATATATATACTTGATCTGAATTTTTTAACGATACAAAATACATACTGTAATCTTTCAATATTATTCTATTTATAATGCTAAATTTCGATTGAACACTTGTTAATTTTCCATTCTGTAATTTAACATATTGTGAATTTAATATTTTCGCGTTACTATCACTTACTATTTCCCATTCATTTAAATTTCCCTTTAAATTTAATAGTATTTTTCCACAATCATCTTTTATTGAATAATTTCCTTCAGTATTGTATGGTAATCTAATACTGTACATATTATCTTTTCCCATTAATGTTACTAAAATTGCTCTCACCCCCATATATGAATTATATATATATATATATAATTGTCAATTAATCGTATTATTTATATAATTGTGTATTTTATTAGGGAAATTTATATTAGTATTATATTTGTATTTGTATTACATTTTAATTACATTTCAATTACAATAGAATTATTATATTAATATTCTTAAATTATTTTTATTATTTTAATCAAATTTCAATTCTCCGTAAAATAGAGCTTACTTTAATAATGAATTTTTCATTTTTAATATAATATTTCAGATTCACATATATAATGTTCCATCTTAAAACAAAAAAAGAATGAATAAACTTTTTATAGCTTATCCATCCCAATTCTTAACCAAAAACAAAAAATGCTAACATTTTAACTTGTTAACATTTTTTTATGAAATTTACTATTATTGAATATTTTCTGCTTCGCTTGAACTTTCTTCTTGAGCAGCTGCCATAGCGTGTGCTGAATCTGTTGCACATTGTTCTAATAAATCTCTAAACTTTTCATTAAAATTGTATACACGCTCTATAACTTCATCTACTGATGCTCCCATTAATTTTATATCTTTTGAAACATTAAATCCCATTGCTACTGTTCCTTCAAATAATTCTTTATATTTTTGTGCATTAGTACTAGCATTATTTAAATTTTCGACAAAATTATTTATACCATTCTCTACTGTTGTAGGATCTATATAAACTTTTCCTGTTCCATCATCTTCTGTTTCTGATGGATTTATTATTCCACTAAGCGCTGCTAAACTAACCGGTGCAACAGTTCCATTATTGGCTGATGCTTGTTTTTGCGCTTGGTTGCTTATTGCTGTTGGTATTGTTTCTGTTAACATTGTTGCATCATCATCTAATTGTGCCTTTTGTTCATTAAATCTTTCAATTAATTGATTGAATAAGTATCCTGTCCATGCACCACTTGTTCCTAAACTATTAATTGCTTCTGCTGCTGCATTAACACATTCTTCATAAACTTGTCCAATCTTTGTTAAATCTTGTGCCAATTGTGCATATTCTTCTGGACTCCACCATAAAGTATCTAATCCTCCTGAACTATAATTTGCCATAAAAATTACCTCCCTAATTAATTTCATCATATGTATCTTTTCATATGTATAATTTTATTAAAGCAATAGTTCAAAAAAAAGTCAATATATATTACAAAAAAATAATAAATGTAATATATTTGTAATATTATGTAGCTTAAATTTTGTTGTTTTTTACATAAATTAAATTAATTTATTAATACATAATTATTGCTCTTTTTCTATATTTATATTATTAATTTTATTTATTCCTCTTTCAAATATTTTTTTAATATATTCTTGTATCTCTAGTCCATTTTTTATTATTTTTTTTGCATCTTTTGATAAACTAAATGGTAAATATTTTATACTATTTTCAATATCATCTATAAAAACTTTTTTAAATATATATTCCATTCCCTCATTAATTTTAAAAGTTTTATTATCTATATAAGACCCATCTTCTAATAATCTATATGTATTTATATTTTTATTATTTCCATCATATATTTCATGTAAAATAATTGTTGGTTTATATCCTACCAAACATTCCTTTTTGCTTTTGAATACTTTAGTAATCAATTGTGTGTAATTTATTTTCAAATTTTTATTTTGTTTTTTTACTTGTATATTTACCACATACGGATTAGATTTAAATATATCCAATATACTATTATTTTTATCAATTACAGGTAAACCCGTAAGTTTCGAATACATTTCACATGTTATTTTATCTTCAGAAGGCTGAGCATACTTTTCAATTCGATAAATTTCATCTTTTTCAGCATATGATGCCGATTCAGAAAATGTTAAATCATTGTTTTGAACTTTTAAATAATACAAATCATTTAATTCATCAAATTCTTCTGTTTTACGGAATTCATCATTTTTACTATATTCTTTATATTTTAATTCTAAAAAAGTATTATATGATTGCGCTTTTTTTACAGATATATCTATATATTCATTTTCTGTTATGATTATTTGTCCTGTACGATTAAGTCCTACATTTTTTTTTCTTACAGATATAAAGTCTTCTCCAGATATACTTCCTTCAACTAATGAATAATCGTCATGTGTCCAATTTGACCTGCCTCCCATATTTTCTTCTAATTTTTTTAAAAGTTTTTTCTTTTCTGATTTTTTTAGTTCACATATAGAAACATTTGGCATCTTCTTGTACTTTTCCGATTTTAAAAATTCTTGAATTTGTTCTAAATTTATATCATAAGCTGCAATAAAATCTGAATATACTGGAAACATTTTTTGTTTTTCTTTTTTAAATATTTTATTGAACAATTCCTTTATTCCCATAAATTAACACCTCCACATTTATCCCATTAATTTTATCAATTATATATATATATGTTCAATTTTATTATAAAATGTGTAGTTAATTTATTTATCCAATTTACACTATTCATTTTTTCACCTTCTCTTTTGTATCTCATATTATAATTATTATTCTAACATTAATACTTCTACTTTGTCAATTTTCAAAAATAAAGATAAAATATGTAATTTTAAATATTTTTTCAAAATTTATCTCAAATATTAATACAAATGCTCTTGCACGTATTAACATAATATGTTATAATTATAGAACATAGTAATATCTATTTAACATAAATTACTCATTTTTATATGTACTTCGGTGCATTTTAATTTAACAAAAAGAAAGAGGTATTTCGTATGAAAATCAAAAAATTTATGTGTTTTTTATCGTTGTTATGTACAGTACTCGTATTAACAACAGGATGTGGCTCAACAACAAACTATGCAGTTGAAGATGCTGCACCCATCCCATTTATTATTCAAACACCTGAAGAAGCAACAAATGACTTTCAGTATTACACATCTTTGTCTGAAGTTCAGCAAGAAATGTACACTAACCTTTCTTCAATTCATACTAGTTATGCTGATGAAACTGTTATGTACACATACTCAGGCGCCTATCAAAGTAACCTTTTAAATGATGCCCAAATAGCATTAATGACTTACCAAATGGATCATCCTGAAGATAACCAATTCGTGCAAGGTTGTATTATTAATAACTCTCCTAAGGACGATACCGATAATCAATATGTGATTACAGCTGTTTTCAGTAAGGAGAATTCGTCTATGTCTAATGAAGTAGAAAAACAAAAACAGTCAAATACTGTTGCGTGTGAGTTTATTAAATCGTTAGATGGAATGACAGATGAACAAAAATACCAAGCTATACACGATTGGCTCGCAACTTGCGAATACGACTATGATATGGGGAATGAATCACATACATTATATGGGGCTTTAGTTGAGCATAAGGCTGTATGCGATGGTTTAGCATATACTTATAAGTATTTGTGTGATTTGTTGAATCTTCCTTGTGTTGTCGTAATCGGCTCAACCGACGGATTGACTGGCAATATTGGACATGCATGGAACCTTGTTCCAATTGATACTAATTGGAAACTAGTAGATGTCACATATGATTTATACTTAACTGATAAGAATAAATCTACTGATATTGATCAATCGTATTTTATGATTGACTCACTCGATGCAAACAATAGACGCCCATATCCTGGTTATAATTCACCTGGATATATTACTGTGAAAAATAATTAATATAAATAACTTTTTATTATATTAATTATGAAAAGGGAATGAATCTGTAAAATAGATTTCATTCCCTTTTGCATTTTTAGCATTTCTTATATATTTATTATTTTCACTTATTTGAATCTAAATAATATTATTACTCATCGTCACTATCTCCAAATAATTCATCAAATTTTGCTTCTAGTTCTTTTTGAATATCTAATATTTCCTCAGTGCTAACATCATCAGAATTACTGTCATTGCCTTCATTATTTACATCGTCAAATAATAATTCGTTTAATTCATTTTCAGACATATTATAATTATTTTCATTTTTAGTATTATTTGCTGTATTTGTATTATTATTAAATTCATCTAATAAATCATCATTATTATTACTTCCACTTGAAACATCATCATCAAATAAATCATCTAATGAATCAACATTTAAATCTTTTACAGTTTCTTCATTTGTTGTTCCAGCATCTGGATTATATGGATTGAATTTTCTCCATTCTCCCCTTACTCCTCCATCAAAATCGTTATGATCTAGTTTAAATTTATTAAATTCTTTAATCATATTTGATTCAAAATAGAAGAATTTTTTTGCTTTTACTGGCTTTAAACCTTTTTCATAAATAATACAATAATCCATACTCATTCTTCTCAATTCGTCTGGTGTCATAAGAGCTCTAGCCATAATTTGCTCTGAATCACTAGTTCCACTTTTATGTCCATCCTTATCTTTGCTTTTTGATGTACTTTCTCTTGAAATTGTTTTCTCTCCAAGTGCCTTTGAAAAATATTCAACTGTTTTTGTTGAGTTACTTCCTAAGAATAAGTGAGTATCACAGTTACCCATTATTGTCTCATAAGACTTTTCATATATTGCTTCCAATTGGTCTAAATTTTGTAATATTACACTAAATGATATTTTTCTACTTCTTGATGTTGATATTTTTTTATCGAAATCTGGTATTTGTCCAATGTTAGCAAACTCATCAAGTATGAAAAATGTTGGAACTTTTAATTTTCCTCCATTATTATCTGCATAATCATATAATTGTTGGATCATTTGTGCAAAGAATATTGTTAATAAGAAGTCATATGCTGTATGCGTATCTGAAGAAATTACATATACAGATGTTTTAACACTACCTATTCTTTCAAAATTTATTGTATCAGTTGATGTTACTTCTGCAATATCCTTTGAATCGAATTTACCAAGTTTTGCCTGTAAACTTACTAAAATTGAGCTAAATGTTTTATCTGATGCAACTTCTACGTTCTTGTAATATGTTCTAGCAGGATGGTCTATTGGTAAAACACTCATCATGTCCTTTAATAAACTACTTCCATTACTATCTGCCGCAGCAGCTCTTACCATTTCTGCGCAACTTGCCAAGTTTTGTTCTTCTGGTGGTCTTGTTGCTATTAAGTAATAAATTAATGATTTAAGTAACATTTCTGCAGTATCATCCCAGAATGGATCTGCTGCTCCTGCTTTGTTTTGTCCCTTTATAATTGTTGAAGCTATAACGTCAACATCTAGGTCTCCTTTTATATGTGCTAGTGGATTGTAACCATCACTATTCTTTGGATTTACTAAATTTAATACTTTTATTTCATACCCATTTCTTTGCAAATATCCTGCTGTATCATCATATAGCTCTCCCTTTGGATCTGTAAATACATACGAACCTAGTTTTTGATATGCATTTGGTTTTGAATATGATGCAGATTTACCAGCACCTGATCCGTCCAACAATTAATACATTTACATTTCCCTTTTTATCTACAGGAAGATAATTTTTCTGAGCTAATATGATTCCTGAGTTTTTGCTTAAAACTGTATATTGTTCTCCACCTTCACACCAATCACTTGATCCATGTTCTATATCATGATAGTCCCCATCATCCTTACTTTTTAAGAACAATATTAACATTAATCCTGCATAGAAGAATGTATAGTAACCTAATGCTGATGTTGTATTTGATTTATATGGCTCTTGAAAAGCTTTTATTCTTGTTGTTATATTTAATATGTATTGACCAGCTATTGACATGAATGATTGTGTTTGTAACTCGCCTTTTGGATCTAACGAATCTGTATAATCAACACTTAATGGTATGATAAATACTATGGCTAATAATAGCCATAGTATTAAAAATACAAGTATTGTTTTCTTCTTTTTTTCAGTTAATAATTTTTTCATATTTTCACCTTCTCATTTGTATTTTATCTATTTACTATTGGATTTTTTTGTTCATATTTTTTATTCATTCTTGTTTCCAATCTTTTTATTTTCTCATCTGATTTTATGTTGGCACCATTTACTTTTCTTAGTTTATTGGCTACTTTGACACATCTCATCCATATATTATTCTTTTCAATAATATATGTACTTTGTACTTTTCCAACCTCTGGAATGTATGCATTTCTTCCTTTTACCATTTTTTTTGCATCAATTACATTTTCTTTATCTCTAGTTGCAAAAGTAATCCATCTGATAGAAAAACTATCGACATCGCTTGATGGTAGTGTATTTACATTATTACCCATCTAAAAAATTCCTCCTTAAATTTTTAATTTTTAATTTCAAAAGCTAAATATGATTTATTTGGCTTTAATTTGCATTTTCCTTTTACTTGATTTGTGGTACTATCATAATATAATATAGGTTTTATTTCTTCTCCTGTCTCAGGGTCAATTATTGAAATTGGTCTTTTCATATTTGGTGTATAATTAAATTCTTTATAATACTCTTTATCAGTATCATTATATAAAGTATCAAAACTCATTGGTATTGGTTTTTTTGAAAATTTTACTTCATCATTTTTCAAAACTCCCATATTTACTGTTACTTTATCTTTTTCAAAAGATAAAAACAAAAGCTGATTACCTGATTTTTTCGGTTCATCAACAAAAAAAGTCTTTCTTACCTTATCATTTCTTAATTCTTCTATTGAATCTAATCTTTCAATTGTAAACTTTGGTAATTTTTTTATTTTAGATTTCTCTGTTTTGTTTATTTCATATATTACCGTATTTACATTTTTTGAGTCTGTTACACTAAAATGTTTTCCTTGCAAATATTCCATACAATAGTCCACTCCTTTCCTATGTCTTCTACATAGTTTATCTTTCGCTTATAATACAATAGTTATTATAACACTTTTTATCTCAATATGTCAAACATTTTCTTATTTTATGTCTACTAAATTGTTTGGATTAAATTTTGAAACTTTTTTTAGTTTCGTAAGTAATTCTTTTTCTTTATCATTTAATTTTTTTGGTATTACTATTTCAGTTTTTATTATTAATTTACCTCTTTCTTTATTATTAATATAATATCCCTTATTTGGTATTGCTATTTTATCTCCATTTTGAGTTCCTTTTGGAATTAATATTGATAATTCACCATCTATTCCGTTTACTGCTAATTTTGCACCTAATGCTGCATCCCATGGCGTTACATATAAATTAACCCAAATATCACTATTAACTAGCTTGTATATGTTATTATCAGCTATTTTTATTTTTACCAAAACATCACCATTTTCCCCGCCATTTTTTCCTTCTTTACCTTGTTTTGGAATCCTTATTACTTCTCCATTTTTTACACCTGCTGGTATATCTATGTTAATTATTTTATTTTTACTATCTAATACATTAAAGGATAATTTTTTATGTGTTCCTTCAAAAGCCTCTTTTATTTGAATTTCTATTTGTGCTTCAATATTTTCTCCTTTAATTGGCTCTATCTTTTTTTCTTTTTTTACATCATTGCTAACTCCACCACCAAAAAACATATTCACTATATCATTTACTTTTACTTCTTTTTTAGACATTTTTTCTTTTTGTATTTTTTTTCCAATATAATAATACCAAGATCTGTCATATTTTTTCTTTTGAGTAAAGTCAGATAATACCTTATATGCTTCGTTTATATCTTTAAATCTTTCTTCTGCATTTTTATTATTGACATTTACATCTGGATGATACTTTTTAGCTTGTGTTCTATAGGCTGATTTTATTTCTTCTTGTGTAGATTTAATGTTTTTTTCTAGACCTAATATTTTATAGTAATTTTTAAAAATCATAATATTTAACGTCCTTTCCACTTTTGTTCATTTTTTATTGGATTATAGCACTATTTGAGCGTTATTTCAATTGTTTTTTTAATTCATCTACTATTTCTATAAAATGCATTCCATTTGATGCTTTTATCAAAATGCAATCATCATCTTCTTTATTTGATATTATAAATTTAATAACATCATTATTTTTATCAAATTCATGTATATTTTTTTCTTTCATGCCACAATCTTTTGCCTCTTTGGCAATGTTTTTTGATTCATTTCCAACAACTATTAATTCGTTTATATTATTTTTTGCGACTTCTTTTCCTACGGCTTTATGCAATTTTTCTGAATATCCTCCTAGCTCTAGCATATCACCTAATATAGCAATTTTTCTTTTAGCATTCATTTTTGCTAAGTTTTCAATTCCAGCTTTCATTGAATCAAAATTTGCATTATAACAATCATTTATTATGGTAATATTATTAACTTTAATTATTTCCATTCTGTTTTTAGTTAATTTAAAATTTTTAATTCCAGAAATTATATTTTCAAAACTTATATTTAATGCTTTCCCTACGCAAACCGCACATAAGCTGTTATAAACAAATGGTTCACCACCTATTGGTACATTTACATCATAATTATTATTTTCTATACTTAATTTGTAATTACTACATTCTCCATCTAAATTAATTTCTTTCGCCATTGCGTAGCTTTTGTTGCTTATTCCAAAATCAATTACATTGTATTGTTTATTTTTTTCATTCCACATATGTAACATATCATTGTCATTATTAATAATTAAACATCCGTTTTTATCTAGTCCCTCTAATATTTCTAGTTTTGCTTTTAATATATTTTCTCTTGAACCTAAATTTCCAATATGTGCTGTACCAACATTTGTAATTACCGCAATTGTAGGTTTAGCAATCTTTGTAAGTAAACTTATTTCACCTAAATTACTCATTCCCATTTCTACAACCATTGCCTCTTCATCTTTAAGTCTTAAAATTGTTAATGGTACACCTATGTGATTGTTAAAATTGCCTTCTGTTTTTAATGTTTTATATTTTGTTGATACTATACTTGCCACCATATCTTTTGTACTAGTTTTTCCAACACTACCTGTTATAGCTATTACAGGAATATTGTATAAACTTCTTTTATATTTTGCAATATTTTGTAATGCTTTTAGTGTATCCTCTACAATTATTATTGCCCTATCTTTATATTCATTTTTTATTTCGTCATTTATTTCAATATTTTGTAAAATACAAACTTTTGCACCCTTTTCAAGAGCATCTTTAAAGAATTTACTTCCATCAAATTTTTCACCTTTTAATCCTACGTATACATCTCCATTTTCAATTTTTCTTGTATCTGTAGAAAAATTTATACATTCTATATTTTCATCGCCAAATACTAAAGATCCATTACATTCTCTTACAATATCTTTAACTTGTATATTTTTCATTGTAAATCTCCCTTCAAAATTTTCTTTTAAATTATATGCTTTGTTTTCTCATTTTACAAGATTTTTATAAAAAGAAAATGGATACATCAATTGTTTGTATCCATTTTTTTATTCTTATTTTTGAGGACCGTCCCCGTTTAACCGTTTAATTATTCTTCTACTTTTCTGTTTGCAATTTCTATAGCTTTAGTAACAATATTTCCACAATCTTTAGATGAAACATTTTGCCATCCACCATCTTTTTTTACTTGTTCGTATACTCCAAGCTCTTTTGCTATCTCTTCTTTTAAAGCTTCAGACATCATTGTCTTTTTTCTAGACATAACAAAAATCCTCCTTTGAAAAACTTGTATTTAATAAACATTGATTAAATTTTTATTATAAAAATATTTTTAATTGTTATTAATTTTAAATAATATAATTTATCAAATTATTATTTAATAATTAAAATTACGAAAATAATTCATAAAAATTAATTTTATTTAATTTAATAATTATTTAAAACTAAATTTCAATTTAATCTTTTTTTATTATTTATTTGTTTTTCAATACTATTTTGTGCTTTTTTTATTTTTTTATAATAGTAATTTTTTACATTGTTAAAGTTCCTTCATCGCTATTTAATATTACTAAAATATCTTCTTCTTTTCCTGTTTCAACATTTATATAAACTAAAAATTCTCTGTCATCAACTCTTCCTTTAAATTCCCAACACATTATTTCTGTTTGAAATTCTGTTGGAATTATTGCTAATCTTTCACTTTCAATTTGTAAATTTTTATTTATTTTTGCTTTTGCTTCTTCTTTACTTACTTTTATTTGTGACATTGTTCTTTGTGTATGTGAATTTAAATATCCTGTTGTTTCAATACCAAGTATTTCGCCATTATCTAATGCAATTTTTACTTTTATTAAATCTGGATATACAATTACATTATCTTGTTCATATGCAAAATTTATAGTTTCTATTCCATCTCTTTTAGTAAAATATGTTTTTTTCATATTTTTAAAGCTTTTTTCCTCAAGGAAATTTTGTGCTATTTTATCAATATCTTCTTGTGATAATATTTCCGTAGTTACATCTCTATTATAATTCATTGAAATTATATGGCCACCTTTTTGTGAAATTGATACCCAAATAATTTCGTCATTTATTGTTGTTATTATAAAATCATATGTTTGTATATTTGCATTTTCTGTTAAACCATTGCTCTCAATTTTTTTAATTTTATCTTTTGAAATAAATTCTTCAACTTTATTTTTTGCTGTTTCTTCATCTATATCATCGCCTGTTAAACCTCTTCTTTCTAGGTTTGTCATATGCTCCGAATATGCACCATCATATATTAAGCCTGCATATTCATGAAAATTTTCTTCTAAAGAGCCAAAGCTATCTTGTGAAATATTACTCACCTGTTTTGCAAATGCAGGTGCAGCTTTATTTGTTAGCTCTCCCCAAGTAATTCTTCCATCATTTATATCTAAAGATAATTGATTTAATGTATTTTCTAATTGTAAACTATAATCATGCAATTTATCCAAATTATCCAAATCTTCTTGACTTAATTGCGTATTATTAATGGTTTTTCTTGATAAAGAATAACTATAATCACTTACTTGATTCAAAAATTTTGCAGTATTTTCTAATTCTACACTATTCATTGGTAACATTGACAAATATGTTTGGGCTAAATTTGCTTCTCTCCATATATAAGTTAATGTTTCAGCACCACTTTCCGGCGAATTTGAAATTACAGATTTGGCAAGATAAACTTCAACATCTTGTACATAATCTACTAATTGGAAAAATGCCATATTATAATTATTTTCTATTGATTGTCTATATTTCTTTTGTGTATTATATGAATAAATTACTATTAATATAAATGCAATTAATAATGCAACTGCCAATATATTTAATTTTTTACTTCTTAATTTTTTTTCAAAGTCTTTCATTTTAATTCTAAAATCACTCACATTATCATTCCTTATATATCATATTTAGGTTTTTAAATTGGTTACCTATAAACCTTTTTATTTTTTGTTTCATTTTTTTATTTAACTTTCACTTATTTTTATTTACAAAAAATGTGATTTCCAATTGTCTTTATCTGCGGTCTTGACCAAATCCATTTATTAGTTGCTGTATTGGGATTAAAATAATATATTGCACCTCCTGTTGGATCCCAACCATTTAATGCATCTTGTGCAGCTTTTACTACTGTTGAATTTGATGCTATGGGTACATTTATTTGACCATCTGAAACTGCTGTAAATGCACCAGACTGGTATATTACACCAGCTATTGTATTTGGAAACTTAGAGCTTTTTACTCTATTTAATATAACTGCTCCTACGGCTACTTGACCTTCATAGGGTTCGCCTCTTGCTTCACCATTAATAGCTCTCGCTATTAATTGCACATCAGATGTATTATTATTTGTAGCAGCTTGAACAATATCTACATTATTTGTTTTAAATAATAGTACAAATAATGTAAAGACTATAAATATTGAACATATAATAAAATATTTTAAACCGTTTTTCATCTTTTCTAATATAATCAATTATATTGATTAATTCCTTTCATTCTAATTTAATATATTTAGATTTTAATATAAATCTATAAACTTTTTACTTTACAATTCATAACTACTATAAAGCATAATAAAGACTTCTACTACAACTTTTAAATCTTCTAAATTCTTCTTGTTGTTTTTATTATAGTATGGTACAATTTTTTCAGATTATTTATGAAAGGTAGAAAAAAAATGAAAAAAATTCTAATTTTATACGCAGCTTATGGTGGCGGACATCTTTCTGCTGCTAAATCCATTAAAGAATATATTGATAATAATTTTGAAAATGTAGAAACTAACATAGTCGATTGTATTAAATATATAAATAAGGCTTTAGATAAAATAACAACTGGAGCATACAAAGAAATGGCCAAAAAAGCTCCTTGGGCTTGGAAACAAGTATATTATCATTCTGAAAAAGGTGCTCTTTCAAAAATAAGTAGTACAACAAATAAAGTTATATCTCGAAAGCTAAAAAATTTATTTGAAGAGTATTCTCCAGATTTAGTAATATCAACTCATCCATTTGGTACACAGATGACTAGTTATTTAAAACGAAAAGGAAAAATAAATTGCAAATTAGCTACAATTTTAACTGATTTTGCACCTCATGACCAATGGCTTGTTGGAAATGAATATGGTGATTACTTTTTTGTATCAAATAATAGCATGAAAACATCGCTAGTAAATGATTTTAAAATACCAGATGAAAAAGTTTTTGTTACGGGAATACCATTATCAAGCAAATTTTCATCTAATTTTGATAAAGATAAAATTTATAAAATGTTTAATTTGTCACCTAATAAAAAAACAATATTATTTTTTGGTGGCGGTGAATTTGGACTTGGAAAAAGTAGAACCGTAGAAATATTACAGACATTAACACAATATTTAGATAAATATCAAATAGTAGCAATTTCAGGAAAAAATAAAAAGATGAATCAAGCTTTTAAAGATATTGCAGATACATTAGAAGATTCAAATTCATTAAAAATATATGAATTTATAGATAAAGTTCCAGAGGTAATGTCAATTTCTAGTTTAGTAGTAACCAAACCAGGTGGATTAACAATTTCCGAAAGTCTAGCATCATCGCTACCAATACTGGTAATAAACCCTATACCAGGTCAAGAAGAAGAAAATGCAGAATTTTTAGAACAGTCCGGAGTAGCTGTTTGGTTAAGAAAAAATGACTCTCCAGATATCGTAATATCAAACTTGCTAAACTCTGAAAATTTACTAGAGTCAATGAAGGAAAAAACACATAATTTAGCTCATATAGATTCAACAAAAAATATATGCGAAATATTAAAAAATGAATTAATTTAAATAAATTACAAAAACAGAGCATTTTTATATCTGCTCTGTTTTTCTATTTATGTGCATATTTAATAAATATTATTATTATAAATTGTTACTTGCTAAAACTATTATTAAAATAAAATCCGTAAAATTTTATTATTAACTTTATATGTGTTCACATACAAAAAATACACCTCATATTTTATTAAGGGGTGTATCTTTATGTTTTTGGATAATTTGACAGGTACTGAATTAGTAACGCTTGCTAATATTTTAGCTATTTATTTATCTGATGGATTATCTGCAGATCAAACAGCTACACTCGGTGATTTTTTTCTGCCTTAGGTACTAATATAACACTAATTTCAGATACCAAATAAAATGTATATAACTTACACATAATTATTGCTTTAAAATTACATTTTTAAATTTCTCTTCTTCCTTCTAACGCTTTACTTAATGTAACCTCATCTGTATATTCTAAATCTCCACCAACTGGAATTCCATGTGCTATTCTTGTTACTGTTATCCCTAGTGGTTTTATCAATTTTGATAAATAAATAGCTGTAGCTTCTCCTTCTACTCGTGGATTTGTTGCTAAAATTACTTCTTTTACTGTTCCTTCCATTAATCTAGTCAATAGCTCTTTTATTTTTATATCATCTGGACCTATTCCATTCATTGGTGAAATTGAACCATGTAATACATGATAAAGACCTTTAAATTCATGTGTTTTTTCCATTGCAACTATATCTTTTACGTCTTCAACTACGCATATTACAGATTTATCTCTTCCTGCATTAGAGCAAATTGCACATGGGTCTGTATCTGAAATATTATAACATATTGAACAATATTTTAAATTCTTTTTAGCATTTACAATTGCTTCTACAAATTCATTAGTTTCTTCTTGGCTAGCATTTAATATATAAAATGCCAATCTTGCAGCAGTTTTATTTCCTATACTCGGTAATTTTTCAAAAGCCTCAATTAATTTTTCTATTGATGGTGAATAATATGACATTTTCTAACCTTCCTTTCATGTTTGATTATTTAATTTTTATTTATTTTTATATTTATTTTTTATTTTTTATTTATTTTTTTATTTATTTTTATTTATTTTTTTATTTATTTTCTCTACAAAAAAAAATAAAAAAAGATTAAACATTTTAATAAAATGCTCAATCTTTTTTTGAGCTTTATGTGCTCAATTATTACATTATTCCTGGTATGTTGTATTTTCCAAACTCTGAAGCTTGTGCATCTTCTGCTTTTTTTAGTGCTTCATTTACGCATGTTAGTATTAAATCTTGTAACATTTCTACATCTTCTGGATCTACCACTTCTGGTTTTATTGATATATTTTTTAATTTTTTATCTCCAGATACTGTTACTTCTATTGCTCCTCCACCTGCTGTTGCGTTAAATTCTTTGCTTCCTAATTCTTCTTGTGATTTTTCTAAATCAGCTTGCATTTTTTTTGCTTCTTTCATTAATTGGTTGATGTTCATTCCACCAAATCCACCCATTCCTGGGAATCCTCCTCTTTTTGACATATGTATCAATCCTTTCTTATTATTCATTACTCTATAATATTTAATGGCAAATCTAATCCTTTTACAATGCTATCAATTGAATTTTCATTAGCTTGCGCATTATTATTATTAATTAATCTTATTTGCATTGGCTTTCCATATTCCATAGATATTAATCTGTTTAATTCCGTAACATTTTCAGACTTTCCTATTACGGATTTTCCAAATGGTGTTAGTCCTTCTGGAAAACTTATGCCTATTGTCATATCGTTTAATTCAACAGCATTTGACTTTGCTAAGTTTGAATATAACATTACTTTTCCACTTTCTTTTAAACTACCAACTACTTTTCCCCAACATTCAACTTTTTTTCCATCAGTTTGGTCTGTTATTAAATTTTTTATATTTTGATTGTTACTACTTGATTTAAAACTTGAATTTGGCTTTTTTTCGGTAGGGTTATCCACATTTTTTGCAGAATTGTTGATAACTTGTGGATTTGTTAATAATTTTTGTAATGCATTTACTGTTTTTTGTAATTTATCTTCTAAGTTAGATATTCTATTATTTACATTTGATAATTCAATATTATTTCCTGCTATATTTTGTGATGCATTTTCTGTTATTTTTTTAGCATTATTTTCGTTATTATTTGTATTTGAATTTTCATTTTGCATATTTACATTATTTATTTTTTCTGCTTCTTTTGTACATAATTTCATTATTCCTACTTGAAACATTATTGTTTTTTGTGTTGTCATTTTTATTTCATTTGATAAATCAGATAAGAAAAATATTATGTTTAATAATCTTTCTTTTGTTGATTTTTCAGCTAATGTTTGTATTTGCTCTAATTCTTTTGCATTATATAAATTCAATTTTTTTGTTGTTTTGTATATTAATATGTCTTTAACATATTTTATTATTTCCCAAATTAAATTTGATATATCTTTTCCATCTGCTAATGTTTCATTTACATCTTTAATTGCATCATCTATATTATATTCTAAAATATCATTTATAATTTTATTTACTGATTCTAACTTAGGAATTCCAACAAGCTCTTTTACTTGTTCGTTTGTTATTATTTCCGTACCTTCTTGTAAGCATCGCTCCAATATACTTATTGCATCTCTCATTGCACCTTCTGCTAAAACTGAAATTGTATTTATTGCATCTTCTTCAATTTTTATTTCATCTTGCTCACATATATAATTTAACCTTGTTTTTATATATTCGTTTGATATTTTTTTAAAATCAAATCTTTGGCATCTTGATAAAATAGTTGATGGTAATTTTTGTGGTTCTGTTGTCGCTAATATAAATTTTACATGTGCTGGTGGCTCTTCTAATGTTTTTAATAAAGCATTAAAAGCTCCTATTGATAACATATGCACCTCATCTATTATATAAACCCTATATTTTGCAGCTGTTGGTAAAAAGTTTACCTCATCTCGTATAGCTCTTATATCTTCAACACTATTGTTTGATGCTGCATCCATTTCTACAATATCTGTTAATGATCCATTTAAAGCTGATTTGCATATTTCACATTCATTGCATGGGTTTCCATCTTGCGGATTTAAGCAGTTTATAGCTCTTGCAAGTATTTTTGCGGTAGATGTTTTTCCTGTTCCTCTGCCTCCATTAAGTAGATATGCGTGACCAACTCTTCCAGATATTATTTGATTTCTTAGTGTTCTTGTTATATGCTCTTGTCCAACCACTTCTTCAAAAGTTTTTGGTCTGTATTTTCTGTATAAAGCTGTATAAGACATTATATCACCTCTACTAAAAAAATAGTATGAGATTTTATTTAACTTTCTAACCTCTCTATGGAAAACAATTATCACATAAAAGTTACCACTTATTGCTGCTTCCTTCCGGACCTGACAAGGTTCATGGGCTTTTATTGACATTGCTCTCCATACAAAGGTTAGAGCATTATTCTCATACTATTGGGATTATATAATGTTTTTTTATATTAATCAAGTGTTTTTATTTATTTTTATATTCTTTTAAAAATAATATTACTAAAATCTGTAATTTCTATTTGTGATTTTCCATTTTCTATTAGATTATCACAATTTAAATCTAATTCAACTCTTCCAGAATATTTTTTTCCATCATCTAATTCTATTATTAAATCAAATGCTACTTTAGATTTTACTTGTTCATTTGTTATTCCTATTTTCGAAAGCATTGTTCCGTCATATGTTATTTCTGTATCATCTGCAGATGAATATGTTCCTACTTGTTTATTAGCAAAACTAATTTCTATACTTCCTCCATTTTGGCCTATTTGTAAGTTTTTGTAATCTGTTTTATCTGATGCTCTATATGTTAAACTATCATTAACTACGTACTCATCACTATATTTATAGTTTTCTCCCTCTAAACTATTTGGCATATATGGTTTAAGTACTCCAACTGCTGGACTTTCTGTAACTTCAATATTGTTGATTGAAATATTTTTTATCTTTTCATCTTTTTTAGTATTATTTTTATTTCTTTCAATAGATATATATACATCATTTGTTTGAATAATATTAAAATTCCATATATTATTTTGTTCATTTTCTTGCGAAATATCTTCTTTTTGTGCAGTACTTACTACTATTATTTTAGACAAATTAAATGGCATATTTTTTTCGCCTTCTGTTTGATATTTAATTATTCTAAATATTACAAATGCAACAACCAATACTATTATAAAAATAGCAATTATAAATTTTAATTTTTGAATTCTATCTTTATCCATTTTTTAATTCCTTACATAAAAATATTTAGGTTTTTATTGTGGATTTACCTATAAACCATTTACACATTATACTATTGTATTTTTTTCTTTTTACTCTTACGAAGTTCCTTAAAAAAATTCTTTAGTATTTCTTCACATTCTTGTTGCATTACTCCATTTTCAACTTCTACAATATGATTAAATTTAAAGTCTTTTAACAAGTTTAAAACAGAGCCACATGCTCCTGTTTTATAATCCATTGTTCCTATATATACCTTTTTTATTCGTGACTGAATTAGAGCTCCTGCACACATACTACATGGTTCTAATGTTACATACATTTCACAATTTTCTAATCTCCAACTGTTTAATTTTTTACTTGCTTTTTGTATTGCAATTATTTCCGCATGTTTTGTCGTATCATTTTTTAACTCTTTTAAATTGTGTGCCTTAGCAATTACTTTATCATCTTTTACTATTACTGCTCCTACCGGTATTTCTTTTTTATCATATGCTTTTTTTGCTTCTTTTAAAGCTAATTTCATATACTTTTCTTGCATAAGTTTCTCCATAAATATAATGGTGTGCGAGACAGGAATTGAACCTGCGACCTGCGGTTTAGGAAACCGACGCTCTATCCAACTGAGCTACTCACACATCTTTTAATATTATACATTAATTTTTTAATTCTTTCAAGTATAATTATTTTTATTATGTATACTCGTTTAAAAGATAATAAAAAAAGTAAATGCACATTTCCCTATAAAAAACTGCATTTACTTTTATGAAAATAAAATTACGAATAATTTTTTATTTTCTTTTTTTATAAATAAAAATTGTTGTTCCAATTATTAAATTAATTATTAACATTGTACTGATTATTTTTATTATTATATCAAAATCACCTGTTTGTGGAAGAAAACTTGGTCCACTTGGTTTTACATCTTCAATTTTTACTGATGGATCATTTGCTAATACAATTAAAACTCCATTACCATCTTCTTCTTTTTCCATTTTTAAATTTTCTGAAAATAAACCTTTATTCTTAACATCTTTTACTTCATATTTTTCTTCAGAATCATTTAATCCCACTTCAATTTCTGCTATAATTTCTTGATTAAATTTTTTATATCCATCCAATGACTCTATTTCTGTTATTTCACATCTGTGTGTTCCTGGCTCTTTTATAATCCTATTATTAATATCTATATAACCAGCATTTCCATTGATTTCTCTTGTTGTCATATCATCATCAAATATAACATTGTTTTCATTATCATAAATTTTTATATGAAATTTTACTCCATTTAATCCTTCTTTACTTATACTATTTATTTTTTTAATTTTAATATTGTATGTTCCTGTTATTTTCTTTTTATTTTTTACTTCTAGTATTATAGTATTATTTTCTTTTTCTAAAACTATATCTTCACGACTATTATCTTTTAATGATACATTACCTAATATGTATTCATTATTTTCTGATATAGTTTCAATATTAATTTCAATTGGATCAATTTCTATATATTTATCATTTTTTCTTTCTTTTAATATAATTGTATATTTTTTAGCATCTTCAATTTTAATATTTTTTATTGAAATAACACCGTCTTCATTTTCACTACCTGTTATTAAATCTTCTAACTTAATTTTTTCTCCTGTTACCTCATTAATTAAATCAATTTTATTTTCATTTTCATCAATTACATCTATGTCAAAGATAATATCATTTAATACTTGTTCATTTTTAGCATCTTTTTTTATTAATTTTATATTAAAATTTCCTTTAATATCCTCTATTTTTTCATTTGTTACTTTTATATTTATAAAATTATTATTTATTGTAATTTCTGCATTATTATTATTGAAAACTTCCTCGTCTTTTAATTGGTATTTTCCATCTTTCATCACTACATTAATATTAAATTCTATATCTCCACTTGCGTTATATCCATCTGGTGGAGTAATTTCTTTTAATATTACTTTATATTCTTGTTCTTCTTTTGGTAGCTCTATTTCTTCAATATTTATATTTCCATTTTCATCCGTTTTTTCTGTTTTATCAAATATATTTTTTTCGTTATTTTTTATTATTATTTCAAACTCAGTATTTTCTAAATTTTTTGATGTATTTTTATCTATTTTATTTATATTAATCTTTATTTTTTCAATTCCAGGTTCTACTTTTTGAATTGAATTATAACATGAAATTCTTCTTTTCATTCTTGATTGATTAAATTGTGATTTATGTATTTCTCCTCCAGGATTTGATGCCTCATTTGAAATAACACTAGCATTAATTGTCGTGTCAACAATGATATTAGCACTTGGAGCCAATATTGTTCCAATTATATTATTTTTTTTAATTCTTATATTTCCTGTATATGGAGTATTTTTATCTTTATTATAAAAATTCCACAAAATTCTTGTACTTACTGTATTCCAGCTAATAGTTCCGTCTAAATCTCCCCAATTAATTAGATTTGATAATTCTATATTATCTATATCTGACATATCAACATTTATAACTAAGTATTTGTTATCTTTTAAATATTCGCTTAATTCAAGAGTTTCACTTTCTGCTCTTCCGTAATTTAAACCATTTGCTTGACCATCTACACTTATATTACCATCAGCATCTAAGTTTACTACATTTACTTCATCTGAACTTGTTGCTGTATTATATAATATTGATGAAAATGAATTTAATTTTTGAAATTCGCTATTAAAATCTATTGTTTTGTATTCATTTGCTCTTTCCTGTAGCTTATATCCTCCATTTTCATTATCATTTACAACTGTATAATTCTTTCCGTCATCATCAATTACAATTAATTCTAATTTTTTATTATCTAAGCCTTGTACTATTCCAGAATTATTGTGAGATAAATTTCCATTTGCATCCGTACTTAAATTTAAATATTCTTTTTTAGGAATTACTAATTTAGGACTTTCACCATCATTTCCATCTGCTGCATGATTAGTCCATTGTTTTATATTTTCAATATATGATGTATTAGCATTTTTTAAATTAGATTCTCCAATTATTATTTCTTCATCTCCATACTTTACTGTCATTCCATCTGATGTAACAGTATTGTTCATTATTGGATTATTATTTTCATCTAATTCGAATATATAATATTTTGTATTTGGATTTAAATCTTTAAAATTTGCTGTTCCTTCACCATTCTTTGTTGTTACAGTTATTATATCATGCTCTGTTCTTGTGTATTCTTCTTTACCTGTTTCTGAATTTAAACTTTTTGTAAATAAAGCAAATTTGAAATTTCCATCTGCTATGTTTCCTTCTTTTTCATTTTTTACCGTTATTGAATATGTATTTGATCTATTAACTTTTATTACTGCTGATGTAAAATTAAATATTTGGCTTATATAAGCATCTTTCACAGCAATATTACCTTCCATATGAGTTTGTTGAGTAAATTTATTTGCAAATACAGCATAATCGATTGATGTGCCTAATCCTTTTACAATATCTTCTACATTTACTTGAATTTTAGTTGTACCACCAGTTCCATCCTCTTCATTATCAATCATGTCTGATATCGTCTTTGCACTTATTTTATTGAATATTTGATAACATAATATTATGCTACAAATTATTACTGCTCCTATAACAATATTCCTTATTGTTTTTTTCATCATATTCACCTCGTCTTTTAATCTACTTTGTAACATTATATATAAATATTCAATACAGATATAGTGCTACAAAAAAGGTAAATATTTGATTTTTCCTACGGATTTATATTATAAATTCTGTTAACTTCAATATATTAAATTTTAATTACATTTTATACTTTTCTTTTATAAATCTTATATTTTCCTTATATCCGTATAAAAAAAATAAATACTTTGCCAAATGCAAAGTATTTATTTTATGTTTGGTTGCGGGGGGTAGACTCGAACTACCGACCTTTGGGTTATGAGCCCAACGAGCTGCCAACTGCTCCACCCCGCGATGTTTAATTAATTTGTTTTACTTTTATAATTATATGCAATAATTTTTATTTTATACATATTTTTACAATAAAAATTTTTGTATAAATAAAACATGGTCGAGGTGACAGGGATCGAACCTGCGACCTCATGGTCCCAAACCACGCGCGCTACCAACTGCGCTACACCTCGATTAATATGTTTTCTAAAAAGTACTTATATAATATAACACATCTTTTTTTTAATTTCAAGTGTTTTTTCATATTTTTTTATTTTTTATGGGGACGGTTCTTAAGGACCGTCCCCTATTTTTTAAGCTCTAAAAAATGCCTTATATGCTGTAAATGCTGAGTATACATCAAACTTGCTTGTTACTTCATATGGTGCATGCATTGATAATACTGGTACACCACAATCTATTACATCCATTCCTTTATTTGCTAATATATATGCAATGGTTCCTCCACCGCCTAAATCTACTTTTCCTAGCTCTGCAATTTGATATGCTATATTATTACTTTCTAATATATTTCTTATATATGCAACAAATTCTGCATTTGCATCAGAAGATCCAGATTTTCCTCTTCCTCCTGTGTACTTATTTAGTCCTATTCCTCTACCCAAATAAGATGCATTATTTTTTTCTGCAACTGATGCAAAAGTAGGATCTAATCCTGCATCAACATCTGCAGATAACATTTTTGAATTACAAAATACTTTTTCTAATAAATTTGGTCTATTTACTCCTAGTTTATTTAAAATTTCTGAAATAAATGTATCAAATACATGTGATTCCATTCCTGTATTTCCCATACTTCCTATTTCTTCTTTATCAGATATTAAACATACTGCTGTTGTTTTTGGATTTTGTATATTCATTAATGCTGTTAATGATGTATATACACATATTTTGTCATCTTGACCATATGCTGCAACCATACTTGAGTCAAGACCTAAACTTCTTGCTTTAAATGCTGGTACAATTTCAAGCTCTGCACTTAGAAAATCTACTTCTGTAATTCCATATTTTTGATTTAACATATTTAATATATTTAATTTTACTTTTTCACTTACATCACTGTCATTATATGGAATACTTCCTATTAATAAATTTAATTCTTCTCCTTTTACACCTTCTGCTAAACTTCTTTTCATTTGCTCTTGTGCTAAATGAGGTAATAAATCTGTTATTACAAATACTGGATCTTTATCGTCTTCTCCTATATTTACTTCTATTTTTTCTCCATTTTTCTTTACTATAACACCATGTATTGCAAGTGGTATTGTTGTCCATTGATATTTTTTTATTCCTCCATAATATTGAGTTTTAAAAAATGCGAAACCATCATCTTCATATAGTGGATTTGGTTTTAAATCTAATCTTGGTGAATCTGCATGTGCTCCAATTACATTTATTCCATTTTCAATACTATCATAGCCTATGACAGCTAAATACATACTTTTTTCTCTATTTATATAATAAACTTTATCTCCTGGTTTCAAATATTTTACATTTTTTATATCTGTAAATCCATTGCAATCAGCTATATATTTTGATTCTTTTATTATTTCTCTTTCTGTTTTTCCGTTATTTAAAAAGTTCATATATGAATCGCAGTAATTATATATTTCCCTTTTTGTTTCAGAACTTAGATTTTCCCATCCATTCTTTTTTTCATTAAATAATTTTTTTTGTAATTCTTTACCTTCAGACATATTTTATCTCCCTTCTCTATAAAACTGTTCTAATTATATCATTTAACACATACTTTTCAATATATAAATATTACAATTTTATTTTTTAATCTTTACAGAACAGAATTTTTGTAGTTTAATATTATATATTATTATACAAAATGGAGATATATATGAAAAATTTAAATACCAAATTATCAAACGAAAGGAAAATTCTTGAAGAAGCTGAAAAAATAATTAAACAAGCTAATCAAACAAATCCTCAAAAAAATTCTTCTTCAAAGAATTCAAAAAAAACAACTAGCAAAACACGTAATCAAATTAAACAACAGTCAAATCCAAAAGAGCCTAAAGACAGCACATCACTAAAAAATGTAAAGCATAATAAGTTAAAGAAAAAAATAATAATAGTAATAGCATTTATTATTATTTTTGCTTTAATAATACTTTCATTTATTTTTGGTTTTATTACTTCAAAATCAAATAAAATAATTTCAGGTGTTTCAATAAATGGTGTAGATGTATCTAACTTAACAAAAGATGAAGCATTAAACAAACTTAATCTTCAATTATCTAGAAATATTGCTAATGAAATTACCTTAACTCACAATGATTATTCTACTACATTAAATTTAGCAAATTTAAAATCATCATTTGATTTTGAAACAGCATTAAATGAAGCTTATAACATAGGTAGAACCGAAAACAATATTTTTAATAATAATAAAAAAGTCATTACTACATTTTTTAAGAAAAATAATATTACTCCAACAGTTTCATATGATAATGATATTTTATCTTCTGAAATCGAAAGAATTAATAATGAACTACCAGATAAAGTAGTAAATTCAAGTTATAAAGTTGAAGATAATAAACTTATAATATCAAATAGCGCTAGTGGTAATAGAATATCAAATGATACCTTAGGTGATAATATTAAAAATTGTATATTAAATAATACTAACTCTATTGATATTCCAGTTGAACAATTTGAAGCTACTACAGTTGATGTTGAAGCAATTTATAATGAAATTCATAAAGATGCTGTTGATGCTTATTATTCAACTAATCCATATGAAATACATAAAGAAGAAAATGGTTTGGATTTTGCAATTAGTTTAGATGAAGCTAAAAAGTTAGTAACAGAAAACCAAGAAAGTTTTACAATACCTTTAAAAGTATTAAAGCCTAAAGTAACAGTGAAGAACTTAGGGCAAGAAGCCTTTCCAGATTTACTTGCAACATATTCAACAACATATTCAACAGGAAATGCCAACAGGGCAACAAATATTGCATTAGCAGTTAGATCTGTAAATGGATATGTGTTAATGCCTGGCGAAACTTTTTCTTATAATTCAACAGTTGGAGAAAGAACAGCTGCAAGAGGATACAAAGAAGCTGGAGTTTATTTAAATGGTGAAGTAACAACAGGTTTAGGTGGGGGTATTTGTCAAGTTTCATCAACTTTATATAATGCAATACTACTTGCTAATTTAGAAATCGTTGAAAGATCTAATCATACATTTAAACCATCATATGTTCCTGCTGGTCAGGATGCTACGGTTTCTTGGGGTTCACCAGACTTTAAATTTAAAAATAATAGAAATTATCCAGTTAGAATTTCAGCATCTACTTCAAATGGAACTATTGTATTTAATGTATATGGTTTAAAGAGCGATGATGACTATCAAGTAAAAATATTATCATATGAAGTTGGATCAATTCCTTTTTCAACACAATATCAAGAAACATCTGCTTTACCTGCTGGAACTCAAAAAGTAACTCAAGCTGGTTCTAATGGATGTAAAACACAAACATATAAAGTCTTATATAAAAATGGAAATGAAGTTTCAAAAACTTTAATAAATTCTGATACATATAAACCACATAATCAAGTAGTTTCAGTTGGTACTGGTTCAGTATCTACAGAACCTCAAGAATCATCTGACTCTTCTGTAGAAATTTCTTATTAATAAAAAAATATCGTGAAGTTAGACTTCACGATATTTTTTATTTATTTTTTCTTGATTTTTTTAATTTTTCTAATATTGATGCAACTCCAATTGATGTAATCAATGTCAAGAAACTTATCATTATGTTGTCACTCGTTTTTACTGTTCCATGGTGTTGTATTTCTTCCTTCTTGTCGTCGTCTTTTTCTTCATTTTTGTCATCATTTGTTGGCTCTTTAGGTATTTCTGGATTATATGTATTTACAATATTATTATCTATAATGTTTGTTTGATATCCTGTTACTTTATTTTCTGATATTGAATATTTTATTTCATTGTTATCTTCATCATATTTTTCCAAGTTATCAAAACTATATTCCCAATTATCTTCTTCTGATACAACTTTTGATTTTATTATTACACCATTTCTTAGTAAATTAACTGTTATAGAATCTGGTCTTGTATTATCTTTATTGTTATCATCCATCCATATTTTTCTACCATTTATTGATGTTACAGCTTTATATGTATTAATAATATCATAACCATTTATTTCTGTTTCATAACCATCTACTTTATTCTCTGTTATTTCATATGTTATTTCATTTTCTTGTTCATCATATTTATCTAAATCATTGAATGTATATTCCCATCCATTAGCTGAAGTTACTTTTTTAGTACTTATTACTTTTCCTTCTTTTACTAAGTTAACTTCAATTTCATTTGGTCTTGTATTATCTTTATTATTATAATCTTTCCAAATTTTCTTTCCTGATATAGAAGTTTTTACTTTTCCTGAGTATTTGTTTGTTATATTATATCCATCTATAATACTTGTATATCCATTTACTGTTTTTTCCTCTATAGTATAATGTATTTCTTCATTCTTATCATTATATTTTTCAAGATTATCAAAAGTATATTTCCAACCATCTGATTCAGATACTTCTTGTTCTTTAATTTTTATACCATCTTTTAATAATATAATTGTTATTTTATCTGGTCTTGTATTATCTGCATTATTATGATCTATCCATGTTTTTGTAACATCTATTTTTGTTGTTGCCTTATATGTATTTATTATATTGTATCCAACAACTTCTGTAGTATATTTATCAACTTTTTCTTCTGATATTGAATATTTAATTTCATTATTATTGTTATCATATTTTGGTAAGTTATTAAATGAATAACTCCAATTATCATTTTTGCTTACTTCTTTTGTTCTAATTACTTTTCCATCTTGTAATAAATTAACCACAATTTTATCAGGTCTTGTATTATCTTTATTATCATAATCTACCCATGTTTTTGTTCCACTTATATCAATTGTTGCAACATGTGTATTTGTAATATTATAACCATTTATTTCTGTTGTATATCCATCTACTTCGTCTTCTGTTATTGTATAATTAATTACATTATTTTGTTCATCATATTTTGGTAAATTATCAAAAGAATACTTCCAATTATTTTCTGCTGTTACATTTTTAGATGCTTCTTTTACACCGTTTTTTAATAAATTTACAGTTATGTATGTTGGTCTTGAATTTTCAACATTGTTGTGATCTACCCATGTTTTTGTTCCTTCAATATTTACTACAATTTTATGTGTATTTGTTATTATTGTTTTATTTTCATTATTTGTATCATATGTTACTGTATATCCATTAATTGTTCCAACTTCTTCAACAGAATATTTTATTTCTACTCCATTTTCATATTTAGGTAAATCATTCCATGTATTTTTCCATGTATTTTCTGCATTTAATTTAATTGTACTTCTTTTGTTTATACCATTTGCTTTAAGTTGAACTTCAATTTCATTTGGACGAATTTTATTTTCATTGTTCATATCATCCCATTTTTTCTCTACACTATATGATATTTTTTCTGGTTTGTGTGTATTTGTTATTACAGTTTTTCCTTCTGAATTTGTATTGTATGATACTTCATAATCATTTGGAACACTTACTTCCTCAACTGAATATGTTATTTCTTTTCCATCTTCATATTTTGGTAAGTTTGTCCATGTGTTTTTCCAATTATTATTAACATTTAATATTATTACTTCACCTATGTTATTTCCATTTGCTTTTAATTGTACTTTAACACTATCTAAACGTTTTCCATCTTGATTATTGTTATCATTCCATACTTTTTCTACACTATATGATATTTTTTCTATTTCATGTGTATTTGTTATTACAGTTTTTCCTGTTGTTTCTGTATTATATGATGCTATATATCCTTCTGGAACTACCTCTTCTACTGAATATGTTATTTCTTTTCCATTTTCATATTTTGGAAGGTCTGTCCATGTATTTTTCCAATTATTTTCTGCATTTAGTTTTGCAAGATCTCTAAAATTATGTCCATTTGCTTTTAGTTGTACTTGTACATCACTTGGGCGTTTTCCATCTTGATCATTATTATCATTCCATACTTTTTCTACGCTATATGTTGTTTTTTCTGTTTCGTATGTATTTGTTATTATTGTTTTTCCTTCTGTTTCTGTATTGTATGATGCTGTATATCCTTCTGGTACTACTTCTTCTACTGTATATTTTATTTCTTTTCCGTTTTCATATTTTGGCAAGTTTGTCCATGTGTTTTTCCAATTATTATTAGAACTTAATGTTATAACCTCACCTTTGTTACTTCCGTTTGCTTTTAATTGTACTTGTATACTTGTTGGACGTTTTCCATCTTGATTATTATTATCATTCCATACTTTTTCTACACTATATGTTGTTTCTTCTATTTGATGAGTATTTGTTATTATTGTTTTTCCTTCTGTGTTAGTATTATATGACTCTGTATAATCTTTTGGTACATTTACCTCTTCTACTGTGTATTTTATTTCTCCCCCATTTTCGAATTTTGGTAAATTGCTCCATGTATTTTTCCAATTATTATCTTCATTTAATGTTATTGCTTCACCTTTATTGTTTCCATTTACTTTTAATTGTACTTGTATACTTGTTGGACGTTTTCCATCTTGATTATTGTTATCATTCCATACTTTTTCTACATTATATGTTGTTTCTTCTGGTGTATGTGTATTTGTTATTATTGTTTTTCCTTCTGTTTCTGTATTATATGATGCTGTATATCCTTCTGGTACTACTTCTTCTACTGTATATTTTATTTCTTTTCCATTTTCATATTTTGGAAGATTTGTCCATGTATATTTCCAATCATTTGCAGAATTTAATGTTTTTGCTTCATCTATATTAGCTGTTCCTGTTTTTAATTGTACTTGTATACTTCCTGGGCGTTTTCCATCTTGATTATTGTTATCATTCCATTTCTTTTCAACACTATATTCTACTTTTTCTATTTCATGTGTATTTGTTATTATCGTTTTTCCAGAATCTTCTGTGTTATATGATACTGTATATCCTATAATATTTGATGATTCTTCAACTGTATAAATAATTAGTTTTCCATCTTCATATTTAGGTAAGTCATTCCATGTGTTTTTCCAATTATTTTCTGCATTTAATGTTATTTCATTTCCAATGTTGTTTCCATTTGCTTTTAATTGTACTTGTATACTTCCTGGGCGTTTTCCATCTTGATTATTGCTATCATTCCATACTTTTTCTACATTATATGTTGTTTTTTCTACTTCATGTGTATTAGTAATTATTATTTTTCCTGAATTTTCATTATTATATGTAACTGTATATTCAGTTGGCACTTCAGTTTCTTCTACAGTATATGTTACTTTAATTCCATTTTCATATTCTGATAAATTATTCCATGTATATTTCCAATTATTTTCTGCATTTAATGTTATTGTTTCACCTTCGTTGTTTCCATTTGCTTTTAATTGTACTTGTATACTTGTTGGACGTTTTCCATCTTGATTATTATTATCATTCCATATTTTTTCTACAGATATTGATGTTTTTCCTGGTGTGTAACTGTTTGTTATTGTTGTTTTTCCTGATGTTTCTGTATCGTATAATGCTGTATATCCTTCTGGAACTACCTCTTCTACTGTGTATGTTATTTCTTTTCCATTTTCATATTTTGGTAAATCGTTCCATGTATTTTTCCAATTATTTCCTTCATTTAATGTTATTGCTTCACCTTTATTGTTTCCGTTAGCTTTTAATTGTACTTGTATACTTGTTGGACGTTTTCCATCTTGATTTTCATTATCATTCCATACTTTTTCTACACTATATGTTGTTTTTTCTGTTTCGTGTGTATTTGTTATTACAGTCTTTCCTGTTGTTTCTGTATTGTATGATACTGTATATCCTTCTGGAACAATTTCTTCTACTGTGTATGTTATTTCTTTTCCATTTTCATATTTTGGTAAGTTTGTCCATGTATTTTTCCAATTATTTTCTTCATTTAATGTTATTGCTTCAGCTTTATTGTTTCCATTTGCTTTTAATTGTACTTGTATACTTGTTGGACGTTTTCCATCTTGATTTTCATTATCATTCCATACTTTTTCTACACTATATGTTGTTTTTTCTGTTTCGTGTGTATTTGTTATTACAGTCTTTCCTGTTGTTTCTGTATTGTATGATACTGTATATCCTTCTGGAACAATTTCTTCTACTGTGTATGTTATTTCTTTTCCATTTTCATATTTTGGTAAGTTTGTCCATGTATTTTTCCAATTATTTTCTTCATTTAATGTTATTGCTTCACCTTTATTGTTTCCGTTAGCTTTTAATTGTACTTGTATACTTGTTGGACGCTTTCCATCTTGATTTTCATTATCATTCCATACTTTTTCTACACTATATGATGTTTTTTCTACTTCATGTGTATTTGTTATTATTGTTTTTCCTTCTGTTTCTGTATTGTATGATGCTGTATATCTCTCTGGAACTATTTCTTCTACTGTATATGTTATTTCTTTTCCATTATTATATTTTGGTAAATTCTCCCATGTATATTTCCAATTATTTTCTGAGTTTAATGTTATTGTTACTCCTTCGTTGTTTCCATTTGATTTTAATTGTACTTGTACATTTGTTGGACGTTTTCCATCTTGATTATTACTATCATCCCATACTTTTTCTACACTATATGTTGTCTCTTCCGTTGTATGTGTATTTGTTATTATAGTTGTTCTTTCTGTATCTGTATTGTATCCAACTGTATAATCACTTGACATATTTACTTCTTCAACAGTATATTTTATCTTTTCTCCATTTTCGTATTCTGGTAGATCTATCCATGTGTATTTTACCTCATTTGCTTGCCAAATTTTATCCTCTCCAGAGCTTAATGTTATTACTTCTCCTTTATTTACGCCATTTGCTTTTAATTGTAATTGTATACTGTCTGGACGTTTTCCATCTTGATTATCATTATCATCCCATATTTTTTCTACTGATACAGAAGTTTTTCCTGGTGTATATGTATTAGTTATTGTTGTTTTATTTGCTTCTTCTGTTACTTTCTTTGTATATTCACTAGGAACACTTACTTCATCAGCTGTATACACAATTTTTTCACCATTTTTGTATACAGGTAAATTGTTCCATGTATATTTCCAATTATTATTTGCGTTTAATTCAACTACATTACCAACATTATTTTCTCCAGCTTTTAATTGTACTTGTATACTTGTTGGACGCTTTCCATCTTGATTTTCATTATCATGCCATACTTTTTCTACACTATATGTTGTCTCTTCTATTGTATGTATGTTTGTTATTATTGTTTTTCCTGTTGTTGTTGTATCATATGATACTGTATATCCTTCTGGTACTTGCTCTTCTACTGTATATGTTATTTCTTTTCCGTTTTCATATTTTTGTAAATTATTCCATGTATATTTCCAACTATTTTCTGTATTTAAAGCTACAAGATCACCTTTGTTATTTCCATTTGCTTTTAATTGTATCTTAATATCTTCTGGACGTTTTCCATCTTGATTTTCGTTATCACTCCATACTTTTTCTACACTATATGTTGTTTCTTCTGATGTATGTGTATTTGTTATTATTGTTTTTCCTTCTGTTTCTGTATTATATGATGCTGTATATCCTTCTGGTACTATTTCCTCTACAGAATATGTTATTTCTTTTCCATTTTCATATTTTGGTAAATCGTTCCATGTATATTTCCATTCATTATCTACATTTAATGTTATTATTGCTCCTTCGTTATTTCCGTTAGCTTTTAATTGTACTTGTATACTTTCTGAACGTTTTCCATCTTGATTATTATTATCATTCCATATTTTTTCTACACTATATGATGTTTTTTCTACTTCATGTGTATTTGTTATTATTGTTTTTTCTTCTGTTTCTGTATTGTATGATACTGTATATCCTTCCGGTACATTTATTTCTTCAATTGTATATGTAACTTCTTTTCCATCACTATATTTTTCAAGACCACTCCATGTATATTTCCATTCATTATCAGCATTTAATGTTATTGTATCACCTTTGTTGTTTCCATTTGCTTTTAATTGTACTTGAATATTTTCTGGACGTTTTCCATCTTGATTATTGTTATCATTCCATACTTTTTCTACTGATTTTGAAACAACTTCTGGAATATGAGTATTTGTTATTACATATGTTGTAACTTCATCTTTGACTGTACTTTCATATTTTGTATCATATCCATTTATTTTTGATATTTCCTTTATTGTATAATTTATTTCTTCACCATTACTATACTTATCAAGATTTTTCCATGTATATTTCCAATTGTTTGAAGCATTTAAAGTGATTTCATCACCAACATTATTATCTCCAGCCTTAAGTTGAACTTGTATACTTTCTGGTTGTTTTCCATCTTGGTTATTATTGTCATCCCATACTTTTTCTACAGCTCTTTCTGTTTTTTCAATTTCATGTGTATTAGTTATTGTTGTTTTTCCTGATGTATTAGTGTCATATGCTACTATATATCCTTCTGGTACACTTACTTCTTCTACAGAATATACTAGTTCTACACCGTTATTATACTTAGGCAAATTGCTCCATGTATAATTCCAATTATTACTTTTATCTAAAGTTACAGCTTCACCTTCATTATTTCCATTTACTTTTAATTGTACCTTAACATTTTCTGGACGTTTTCCATCTTGATTATTATTATCATTCCATACTTTTTCTACTCTATATGATGTTTCCTCTGGTGTATAACTGTTTGTTATTATTGTTTTTCCTGCTGTCTCTGTATTATATGATAATGTATAGCCCTCTGGAATACTTACTTCCTCTACTGTGTATTTTACTTCTGTTCCATTTTCATATTTTGGTAAATTATTCCATGTGTTTTTCCATTCATTTGCTGTATTTAATATTACTTTTTCACCTTTATTATTTCCATTTGCTTTTAATTGTACTTCTATACTTTCTGGACGTTTTTTATCTTGATTATTATTATCATGCCATACTTTTTCTACACTATATGATGTTTCTTCTGTTTTATGTGTATTTACAATTGTAAATGTTTTTACACCATCTTTTTCTGAAGTTTCGTATGTTGCATTATAACCATCTATAACAGTTACTTCCTCTACAGTGTATATTTGTTCAACTCCATTAATATATTTTGTAAGATCAGACCATACATATTTCCAATCATTTCCACTACTTAATGTAATTGGAGTTCCATAGTTATTTCCATTAACTTTTAATTGTACTTGTATTTCTGTAACTCTCTTATTGTCTTGGTTATTATTATCATCCCATTCTTTTTCTACTGCCAATTTTATTCTTTCAGGAGTATGTTCATTTGTAATTTGAATTGTATTTACTCCATCTTTATTAATTGAATTATATGTTGTTGTATATCCATCTATATTTGAAATTTCATCAATTGTATATTCTATTTCTTTACCATTTTCAAATTTATTCAAATCATTCCATGTATAACTCCAACTGTTATCATCATTTAATGTTACAGAATCGCCACAATTTTCTCCATTTGCTTTTAATTGTACTTGTATACTTGTTGGACGTTTTCCATCTTGATTGCTATTATCACTCCATATTTTTTCAACTGCTCTTGCAACTTTTTCTGGTGTATGTGTATTTGTTATCACACTTGTTACTACACCATTATTATTTTGATTATCATATGTTGTTGTATATCCACTTACTGTAGAAATTTCTTCTATTTCATAGTTTATTTCATTACCATTTTCATTTTTAGGTAATCCATTCCATGTATGTTTCCAGTTATTTGATTCATTTAGAGCTACATTTTCAACAACGGTACCATTTGCTTTTAATTTTACTTGAATGCTATCTGGACGAAGTCCATCTTGATTATTATTATCATTCCATACTTTTTCTACTGCTCTAGCTGTTGTTTCAGGACTATATGAGTTTGTTATAACAAATGTTTTTATATTATTTTTTGTATTTTCAGAATATGTTGTTTCATATCCTTGTATTTGAGTTATTTCATCAATTGTATAAACAATTTCTTTACCATCTTTATTTTTAGCTAAATCATTCCATGTATATTTCCATTCATTATCATCATTTAATGTTATAGAATCACCACAGTTTTCTCCATCCGCTTTTAATTGTACTTGTATACTTGTTGGACGTTTTGCATCTCTATTATTTTCATCATTCCATATTTTTTCTACAGCTCTTGAAGTAATTTCTGGAGTATATGTATTTGTTATTTCAGTTGTTATCACACCATCTTTTGTAATTGAATTATATGAAACATTATATCCATCTATTGTTGAAACTTCTTCTAATGTATAGTTTATTACAGTACCATTTTGTTTTTCTGGTAAATTTTCCCATGTATATTTCCAGTTGTTTGATCCATTTAATGAAACTTCATTTCCACTTGCTATTCCGTCAGCTTTTAACTGTACTTGAATACTTTCTGGACGTTTTCCGTCCTGATTGTTTCCATCATTCCATATTTTTTCTACTGATCTCTTTGTAACGCTTGGTACATGTGTATTTATAACCTTTGTACTATTTTTATCTGTATTTTCAACATATGTAGCCTCATAGCCGTCAGTTACATTAATTTCTTCTACAGAATATTTTATTTCTTTTCCATTTTTATATTTTGGTAAATTACTCCATGTGTATTTACTATTTGATGCATCCCATGAGTTTCCTTCATCTGCATTTAATATAATAACATCTCCGTAATTTTCATCATCTGCTTTTAATTGTATTTTAATACTACGTGGTCTTATTCCATCCTGATCATTGTTATCAGCCCATTCTTTTTCGATACTATAAAATGTTGTTTCTGTTGTATGTGTATTTGTAACTATTGTCTTTCCAGCAGTACTATTATCATAGCTAACAGAATAATCATCTGTCATTTCAATTTCTTCAACTGAATATACTATTTCAATTCCATCTGCAAATTTTGGTAAATTACTCCATGTATATTTTAGTTCACTTTCTTCCCATATACCATTATCACCTGCTGATAATTCCGCTGTTTTTATAACAACACCATTTGCTTTTAATTGTAACTTTATAGTTGTTGGTCTTTTTCCATCTTGATTTTCGCTATCATTCCATACTTTTTCTATACTATACTCTGTTTGCTCTGGTGTATAACTATTTGTTATTATTGTCTTTCCTATTGTTTCCGTATTGTATGTAGCATTATATCCACTCGGAACTGTTACTTCAATTGCTGAATATTTTATTTCTACTCCATCTTCATATTTAGGTAAATCTGTCCATGTGTATTTCAAGTCATCTGCATCCCATATACCATTTTCACCAACAGTTAATGTTATTGGATCACCAATATTACTATTACCAGCTTTTAATTGTACTTGTATACTCATTGGGCGCTTTCCATCTTGATTATCATTATCAGACCAAACTTTTTCTACACTGTATTCTGTCTTTTCAGGTGTGTGTGTATTTGTTATAAGTACTTTTCCTGCTGTTTCTGTATTGTATGTAACATTATATCCATTTTGAACATCAAGCTCTTCTACAGTATAATTAATTTCTTTTTCGTTTTCATATTTTGGTAAGTCTGTCCATGTATATTTTAATTCATCTGCTTGCCATATACCATCATCACCAGCAGTTAATATTATTGGCTCTCCTTTTGATTCATTGTTTGCTTTTAATTGTAATTTAATTTGTGTTGGACGTTTTCCATCTTGGTCATTGTTATCGTTCCATATTTTTTCAACAGAAATTGATGTTTTTTCAACTATAAATTCATTATTAAATACAATATCTGATCCGCCTTCTAATATCTCGGTTTTAGCAACTAATACTTTATTTTCTTCTGTAACTGTTACTTTTATAAAATATATAGTTTCATCATATTTATATTTTGCATCTTCGCCAGTTACTTCTTTTAAAGTATAATAATATTCGCCTTCACTATCATAATTTAAATCAAATTTAAAGTCTCCATTTGTATTATTTTTTGCATATAATTTTATCTGATTTTCATTGTTATCTGTAATTTCATTTTTATCTTTATCAGTTTGTGTTAATTCAAAACTAAATTGATCAGCCACTAATGTTTTATTTGTTAATTTTTTGTTTCCTGTTATTTCAACACTTACTGGCTCCCTTTTTAGTTGATTAGTAGCAGTTAATCTTTGATTTCCATTAGATCTTGTTATTTCAAATTCATTACTTGGACTAAATGATACCGAATATCCAATTTCATTATCATAATTTATATTATTTCCATTTTCATCAACTTCATAAACTTTATATTTTCCAATATCTAATTTATCAATAGTTCTTGTCATTCCACCATAAATATGAATTAATACATCAGATGAAAAGCTACTTGCTTTTAATATTTCTCCATCTTTTTCATAGACATAATTTCCTGCATCATCTTTTATTACAAATAAATATGTTCCACCTACAACTTCCTCACCTGTATATTTTACTACTTCTTTAGTTATTTCAACTAAACCTTTATATTCTTCTAATGCTGTATCAGTTACATCTACTTCTTTTGTTTCTCCACCTTCAAGAGTTATTTCTACTCCTTGGCCTTCTATTGTATACCAATCATTGTTGTTTGCTTCTAATATATTTCCATATTTATCAGTTTCATATATCTTATATTTTGTTCCACTTGGTAAATTTTCAAAAGTATATGATTTAGTTGTATTAGCATCCAAATCAATTGATATTACATCACTATATTTTTCATATTCAATCGAATTAGGATCAAATGCATCATAATCATCATTGTATTTATATAATACAAAGTATGCTGTTGTACTTCCTGTGTCAGCTTTATATGTTTTATTTATTTTTATAATACCTGGATTTACTGTTTCTTCTTTTTCAACCCATACACCAACTTTTGCTGGCTCTGCAATACTTAAATCTGATAATTCTTTATCTGTTTTAGCATTATATGCTTTGTATCCGTATGCAAAATTATTCCAAGCAATATTTGATTCACCAGTTTTTTCAACATACTTAGGCACCCTTCCATAAAATGTTAATTTTATTGTTTCTCCTGGTTGTAAGAAAGTTTGATTGTCTTCTTTGTTATAATCAATCATAAATCTAACATTTACTGTTTGATCATTTGCCGAATTCGTCCATGTCGCAACATCATTTTGTCCGTACCAATCTTTACATCCATATTCAAATGTAGAATTTTTCTCATCTGAGAAAGTTATTTTTACTTTATCGTTATCTATTGCTCTAGAAAAACTTCCGTTTGAATCATATATTTCTGCCTTTATAAAACTATCCCATTTTACATCAAAACTTGAATCTCTTGGATAATCAGCTATAACACCAATATCACCCACATATGGTAATCTATCAATAATTGCTAAGTTCTTCATATTAACAAGTGATTCATTTTTAACATTTAATGTATATTTAACAACTTCACCTTGATGCCCTTGAACATAATTTTTTAAATTTCCATCATCATCTTTTTTACTTATTCCAGTATCTTTCTTAGGTTGTTCATAATCAGCGTCATATAAATCTGGATCATATTCTATTTCTTTATATGATGTTGTCATATGTGAATAAATATTTGCAAATGCTGTATTTTCTATCGTTTTATCTGATGTTTTCACACCTTGCTCTATATTTTCTCTGTCGAATTCTGAACTTGTAGTTAATTTTGCTGTATTTAAAAATGCTCCATAAGATCCAACATCTTTAACAGCTGTTGCAAATTTTATTACCATTTTTTCACCTGGATCTAAGTAATAATCTTCACCATTAAAATTCCATGTTAGTTCATTACTATCTTCATATCCTGATGGTAATATAAAATCTTTGCCACTCCAACTTTTCTTTACAGTTCCATCCTTTTTATAAATTACTATTGATGGATAATATTTTGCACCTGTATAAGAATCATTTAAATAATTTGCATCAAATTTATATATCTCTGGTAATATATCATTTACAGTGTAGTTTCTCATTTTTTTAGCAGCATCTTTATCTGCATTATTTACTGTTACCTGCCAAACTAAACTTGAACCCGCATTTGCACTTCCTGTTGTTATTTGTACATTTCCTTCTGAATCAACTTTTGTTTCTCCTGGTGCAAAAGATCCTACATAATCTTTTTCTATTCCAGGATATAATACACCATCATTTACTGTTACTTTTGTAGTGTCAGTTAAATCCACTAAAGGTTGTCCATCCGAATCAGTATTATTAGATTTAACATTTGCATTATTAATTAAATCTATTGCATCAACATCCATACCTGCGTCCATCTTTGAAATCATATCATTTAATTTTGTTTGATCAACTTCAACTAAATAATATACATCAAATTTTACGCTCTTAGCATTATCAACCAATGTAAAATTAACAGTTAAATTTTTTCCATCAACAGTTACTTGTGTATTTCCGTTATAGTTAATCATACCATAATATTTAAATCCAGTATAAACATTGTCTAAATAAATTCCTATTACAGGACCACTACTTCTTAATTCACCTCTTGTAGTTATTCCTGTTACAAAATTTAAATTGTCAGATATTGTATCTGTTACTGTATATGTATCTAAAACATTATCGCCTGGCTCACAATGAATTTTATATACTAAATATTTATTTTCTAAAGCTGTAGCTGAACACTTCATTTCATTTTTAAAATCAAGATTGTACAATAAATTGCTTGAATCCCATGTTCCTCCAATATCAGACCAATCACTTTTCTTATCTACTATAGCTACACTCTTTGACATTGCTGGTTTATTTACTAAATCTTGTGCTGAACTTTCTATAGTTCCATTTGAAATTGTATTTTTTGCTTTTGATACTCCATCACTATATCCTTTTAATTTATATTCTAATACAATGTAACTTCTTGCTTTTATTGTTGTTCCAGTTAAATCAATTGAAAAGCTTTTTCCATCATATGCATATGTAGTAAAATCATCTTTTACTTTATTTCCTTCTGGATCATAAACAGAAATTAATATTGTACCATCTGTTGTAATAGTTTGTAATTGTTCTATTGTATCAGTAAATCTTCCATTTGTTGAATCTAAAGTAATATCATCTTTACTTGAATTTGATATTTTAACTTTATATTGCACAGGATAATTTTCTTCAAAATCAATATTTACATTATCTTTATTGCTTTGTGTTTTATTTTCATATATTAATTTATTATCTGTGTTATATACTTTATCAACATACTTTTCTATTTCCAATCCAGTACTTTGTAAAATTGTAACATTAGCTTCATTACTTTCTTTATTTATTGTTGTACTTATAGCTTTATTTGATATAACAATACTTTCATCCTCAGATGCTTCTTGAGTTACAGAACAAGGGATATATAAATTCACCTCTGCATTTGTTTCAAATTCATTATAAATTGAATTATCTAATTCCCATGTTATAGTTCTAGTTGTTTCATCATATGATATTCCTTCTGTATGATGTGTATCATCATTTGGAATTAAATAGTATGCTCCACCAGAATAGCTTATTCCATCTGGAATAGTATCTGTTGTAACTATTTTTCCACCAGTTATATCTGCTATATTATATTTTTTTCCACTATTTTTTAATTGTACTTTATAATTAATTTCATCACCAGTATCAACTGTTGTTTTACTTGCAATTTTTGAAATATCAGTATTATTTAAAACTGTTGTCTCATCAAAAACTTCTGTTGTTGCTGTTGCTGTTTTCTCGTATTCTCCATCTTTATCAACAATCGCTGTATTAGTAACTTTTCCTGTTGCTCCATCTTTTACTTTTCCTGTTATCGTATATGTTTTAGATTCACCCACGTCCAAAGTAACATCATTCCAAGTTATTGTTCCATTTTCAATAACAGCACCATCTACATCTGTTGTAATTTCTTCTAGTGAATCTGGTAGTGTATCAGTTACTGAAGTTGTAATTGATTCCTGACCCTTATTTGTAACTACAATTGTATATGTTACTGTATCACCAGGATTTGAAAATTCTCCACTACTTGATTTTGCCTCTTTTGTTATTTCTAAATCAGGACGTTTTTTATTTACTGGTAGCTCTGGTCCGGTAGTTTCAATTTTAGTATAATCTTCATCTTTATATAAATTATTAATTAAAGTAAAATCAGCATTGTTTGTTATCTTTAATTTAATAGTCGCAGTTACTGTTTCTCCAGATGGAACATTTTCAAAATTCCATATAACAGCTTTTTTATCATTTCCATCAATATTAACAGTTTCATCTAAACTAATATTTGTTGTATTATCAGATTTAGCTTCAATAAGTTCTGTTCCATCAGGAATAATATCTGTTAATTTTACATTTCCAGCTTCATCTCCTGTATTTTTAGTTGATATTTGATAAGTTACTTCATCACCTTCAATTAAAAATCCATTATACCATCCTGGTCCACCACTCATTGTACTTGAAGTTAATCCACCATTAGCTAATTTTTTACTTGTGTTTTCAAATTTTGCACCATTTATTTCATCTATTGTTGTATTTTTAGTAACAGGGCTTGTACTATCTGCAAAATTTGTTGTTTTATATGATGTTTTAAGTGTATTTGAAATTGTTCCTTCGCCTTCAATTATTAAATTCTCATTATATTTTAAATCTATTTTTTCACCATTTGTTAAATATGATTCTATATCATTATCTGTTAATTTTTTATTTAATTTAATACCTGTTATTTTTGTTCCATCATCAGATAATACTGGTGTGAAATCAGATATACTAAGTACTGAATTTTCACCTAAACCAATATAATCTGCTAAATTAACATTATTTGAATTTAAAATATACATACTACTTGGAAATGTTAATGTATCTTCAATTGTTAAATTTTCGATTTGCTCTGTTTTTTTCCAATTTTCTGGAATATTAACTTTCGCACTAATTCCATATGAAATTGGGAAATTTTCAGCCAATTCTTCTTTATTTCCACTATGATATGTTATTTTATCTTTAGATGCAGTTTTTGCATTGCTAACAGTAATTCTATTTGTAACATTGCTTGCACTTAAACTTGCCTTTTCCTCATTATTTACTGTTACTGTTAATTTTTCATTTGGTGCAGTATCATCTTTAAAATACCCTTCCAAACGCATATTAACTGTGTCACCTTGAGATAAATCATCAATTGTTATATATCTCGTTCCGTCTGCATTTATATGTAATACTGCAGTTAATGTCTTTTTATTTCCATTTGAATCAACACTTGTTACACCATATGTTGCATTATCAGTATCTCCATTTGGCGTAAAACTTGAAAAATAGAAATTACTATTATCTAAATTTATTCTTATTGATGTTTTCTCTGTTACAACATCACCAGCTACACCAAAAGAAATATTCATTTTTGTATTTTGTCCAATATCAACTTTGGTTATTTCTTCTTCAGTTGTTGGATCAACAAAATTAATGTCAACATATGAAAATATTGCATCGACATCTGCTGCCAATAAGCCAAAAATGCCAACATTCAAATTCGATAATATTAAATTGATTATTAAAAATATTATAATTGTTTTCTTTGCGATTGTTTTCATATCAACAAATAACTCCTTTCGTCTTATATTAAACTTATAAATTATATAATATATATTAAATAGATTTTCAATGTCTGTTTTTTTCCAGTTTTCTTTAAGTATTTACGGATTTAATAATCACATAAAATATTACATTTATATGTTTTTTTTATTTCTTTTTTGTATTATTTAATATGCTTTTTACATATTCTTTAATTATCCGTATTATATTTTGTATTTTTTCTTATTTATCTTCCGACATTTTATTGTAAAATGTTTTTTTTAATGATATAATTTGACAAGTATTTAGGGGGGCTTTTTATGAAATTAGAGCAAAGTGATTTATCTTTATTATTTTCAAGTACAAATTTACCAGATATCTTTTTCACAGAATATTTATCTCAAATTTCTGGTGATGCTTTAAAAGTATATTTATATATGACTTTTTTAGCAAAATATAATAAAGATATACGATTAAACGATCTATCAAAAAAATTAGAGCTACCTTTAAAAACAATTCAAGATAGCATAAAATATTTAGAAGAACAAACTTTAATAACTAGAAAAAATACTGGATATATTCTTAACAATATTCAAGAAATAGAATTGCACAAGCTTTATAACCCTAAGGTTACCTCTTCTCCAGAAGAGCTTGAAAAAATTTCACAAAACAAACATAGAGCTAAAGCAATTGACAGCATAAATAATCAATTTTTTCAAGGAATTATGTCACCATCTTGGTATAGTGACATTGATTTGTGGTTCAAAAAATATTCATTTGATGAGGAAGTTATGATTGCATTATTTCAATATTGTTTTAATAGATCAGCTTTACATAGAAACTATATTCAAACCGTTGCAGAAGCATGGTTTAAAAATGATATAAAAACATATAATGATTTAGATAAATATTATCAAAAACAAGAAAAACTTAATACTCTTCAAAAAACAATTTCAAAAAAATTGGGTCTTACAAGACATCTATCACAATATGAAGAAGGGTACATTGAAAAATGGAATATCGACTACGGATATAACCTAGATGTAATAGAACTTGCATTAAAGAAAACTACATCAAAAGCTAATCCAAATTTCGATTATTTAGATAAATTATTAACAGATTGGCATGACAGAAACTTTAAAACAACAAATGATGTCCAAAACTTTTTATTACAAATGAAAGAAAAAAATAAGAATATAAAAACATTAGAAAAAAATACAGGTTATTCTAACTATGATCAAAGAAATTATAATGATTTAAATAATTTTTATGCTAATAATACAAAACTAGATAATTAAATTTAATGAAACGAGGTTTTAATTATGAATACTACACTACTCAAATCATTATTAATTATGTATGAAAATAAAAGAACTAAAAAATTAGCTGAAGCAGAAAAAAGAAAAGAAGATTTATATACTAAAAATCCTAGATTTTCTGAAATTGACAATCAATTAAGCACATTATCAATTTCAGCTTCAAAAAATTTAATAAGTTCAAGTAATTTTGAATATTTAGATAATTTAAGAAAACAAATTGAAGCTTTAAAAAAAGAAAAAAAGGAACTTTTATTATCAATAACTAATGATGAAAATTATTTATTGCCTAAGTATGATTGTAACTTATGCAATGATACTGGATATATAACAGAAAATTATAAAACACAAATGTGTCAATGTTTAAAACAACAATTGTATAATATTGAATATAATAAATCTAATATTTCTAACCTTGAAAATCACAAATTTGAGAACTTCTTATCCACAGTTTACTCTACGGATGTGGATAAAGTTAAATATAATTCTGATATTTCTCCTAGAGAAAATATTGAAATAATAAAGAAAATTTCTCAAAAATTTATAAAAAATTTTGATGACTCGAATGAGAAAAATCTATTATTTACAGGGAATACTGGCTTAGGTAAAACATTTTTATCTGGATGTATTGCAAATGAATTGCTAAAAAAAGGGAAAAATGTTTTATACCAAACAGCACCAGTAATGTTAGATACAATTATTGATTATAGATTTGGAAAGACTGATAATTCTATATACAATAATCTATTAGATGTTGATTTATTAATAATTGATGATTTAGGAACCGAATGTATGAATAACATGAAATTCACAGAATTATTTACTGTACTAAATACACGTTTATTAAATTCAAATAATAAAGTAACAAAGACTATTATTTCTACTAATTTAAATATTCAAAATCTATTTAAAAATTATGATGAACGAATTGTTTCAAGATTAATAGGGAATTATAATATCTGTAGATTTTTTGGTGATGATATTCGATTTATGAAAGTAAAAAAATAAATATGATATTTTTATATCATATTTATTTTTTTCTTATAATTAACTTTATATATAAAAAACAACATTTGCAATTTATTAACAGATGTTGTTTTTTATTATATTATTTTAACTTATTTATTTATTTCCTCTTGTTGAATTAATTCTATACTTACAACTTTTCCGCCATCGTTTGTTCTCATTAATGTAACACCTTGTGTTGCTCTTCCTAGTATGCTTATTTCCTCAACTTTTAATCTGATTATTGTACCTTTGTCAGTAATCATCATTACATCTTCATCACCATTTGCGATTCTAATTCCAACTATATTTCCAGTCTTTGGAGTAACTTTATATGTTATAACTCCTCTTCCACCTCTGTTTTGTACTCTATATTCAGATAGCTCTGTTCTTTTTCCAAAACCATGCTCTGTAATCGCAAGTAATGTTGCATCTTTAGAAGCAATTATTGATTCCATTCCAATTACAAAATCTTTATCATCTAATCTTATTCCAATAACGCCTTGTGCTGATCTACCAACTGGTCTAACATCTTTTTCATCAAATGTTATACTCAAACCTTTACTTGTTACTAATACAACATTATCTTCACCATCAGTTAATCTTACATCAATTAATTCGTCATCATCTTTTAATGTTATTGATAATAATCCTGTTTTTCTTGTAGAATCAAAATCTTTTAAAGCTGTTTTCTTTATTAATCCATTCTTTGTTGCCATTAATAAATATTTTCCATCTTCAAAATTAGTAATAGGTATAACAGCTGAAATTTTTTCTCCATTGTCTAATCTTAATAAGTTTACAATTGCTGTTCCCTTAGCAGTTCTACCTGCTTCTGGAATTTCATATCCTCTTAATCTATACAATTTTCCTTTATTACTAAAGAATAAAATTGTATCATGTGTTGATGCAGTAAATATTTGTTTTACAAAATCTTCTTCTCTTGTAGAAATACCAGTAATACCTTTACCACCTCTTTTTTGGCTTCTGTATGTATCTATTGGCATTCTTTTAATATATCCGAAATGTGTTAGGGCTACTACAGTTTGCTCTTCTTTAATTAAATCTTCAACATTTATTTCGCCTTCTGCAGCAACAATTTTTGTTTTTCTTTCATCACCATATTTTTGCTTAATTTCTAGTAGCTCTTCTTTAATTATATCTAATACTAATTGTTCATTAGCTAATATTTCTCTTAAATGAGCAATTAATTTCATTAATTCATTATATTCTTCTTCAATTTTTTCACGTTGTAAACCTGATAATGTTTTTAATCTCATATCAAGAATAGCTTGTGCTTGAATATCTGAAAGACCAAATCTTTTCATTAATCTTTCTTTTGCATCATCATATGAAGATCTAATAATATTAATTACTTCATCGATATTATCTAATGCAATTTTTAAACCTTCTAATATGTGTGCTCTAGCTAGTGCTTTATCTAGTTCAAATTTAGTTCTACGAGTTATTACTTGTTCTCTATGAGCAATGTAATGGTCTAAGCATTGTCTTAACGTAAGTATTTTAGGTTCATTATTTACTAGTGCTAGCATAATTACACCAAAAGTATCTTGCATTTGTGTATTTTTGTATAATTGATTTAAAACAACTTGTGCATTTGCATCTCTTTTTAGCTCTATTACAATTCTAACTCTATCATTTCTATCTGACTCATCTCTTAAATCTGATATACCTTCTATTCTTTTTTCACGAGCTAAATTTGCTATATTTTCAATTAATTTTGCCTTATTTACTTGGTATGGTAATGAGCTTACTATTATTCTTTGTTTATTTCCACTCATTTCTTCTATTTCAGCTTCAGCTCTAACTATAATTTTACCTCTACCTGTTGTATATGCTTGTTTAATTCCTTCTCTCCCTAAAATTATACCTTCTGTTGGAAAATCCGGTCCTTTTATTACTGTCATTAATTCTTCATCTGTAGTTTCTCTGTTATCTATAATTTTAATAATTCCATCAATTACTTCAGATAAATTGTGTGGTGGAATATTTGTTGCCATACCTACGGCGATACCTGATGAACCATTTACTAATAATGCTGGTATTTTTGCTGGCAATACAACCGGTTCTTGCAATCTACCATCAAAGTTTGGCATAAAATCAACTGTATTTTTTTCTATATCTGTTAACATTACTTCTGACATTTTTGACATTCTTGCTTCTGTGTAACGATATGCAGCAGCTCCATCACCATCTATAGAGCCAAAATTTCCATGACCATCTATTAAAGGATATCTTAATGAGAAATCTTGTGCCATTCTAACCATAGCATCATATACAGATGAATCTCCGTGTGGATGATATCTACCTAAAACATCTCCAACTGTTGTTGCAGATTTTCTATATGGCTTGTCTGATGTTAAACCATCTTCATGCATTGTATATAAAATACGTCTATGAACAGGTTTTAAACCATCTCTAACATCTGGTAGAGCTCTTGAAACTATAACACTCATTGCATAACTCATGTATGCACTTTTCATCTCATTCTCGACATCTCTATCTATTATTTTTCCATCATTTCTTTCTTCCATATGTTAACCTCTTTTCTTGTAATTTCCTACTAATGTATTATACTAAAATGCCACAAAATATGCAAGAAAATTTACCATAAAACCAGATATTTTTTCTGCATTTTTTATTAAAAAATTAGTGCTTTTAATACATTTATTTTACTTTTTATTTGTTTTATTTTTTATTTATTTTATTTTTTATTTATTTTATTTTTTATTTATTTTATTTTTTATTGCTAAAAAGCTCTTAATACTGGCGTATTAAGAGCTTTTTAATTTATATAATAAAAATACTTTTTATAAAATAAATTCTGCCTATACAGATTAAAATATTGTATTTTTAATTCTTTTAAAAATTTACCTCGTAATTCAATTAACCTAACTTTTTTTATTTTTCTTTTGTATAAATATTTAATTAGAAAAAAATCTAAAATTGTATAGGCTTTGACACTATAAAAAGTAATTTTATTAACCCAATAATTCTGCTAATTGCATTTCTTCATCTGATAGTTCAAAGCTTTTTCCATTATTTTTTATTAATTCATGTAAATTTTCTATGGTTCTTGCATTTTTTATTGTATTTTCTAATGGTAATGTTTTAGTTAATAAATTGTTTATTTTTTTCATATATTTTTCCATTTTATCAAAGTCTTTTGCCTCAAATGACTCTTTCCAATTATTATTATATTTATTTAAATTTTCCACATTTTTATTTTGATTTTTAAATTCATTTTTTATATTTGATGAAACATCATCTATTAAAACATCTTTTCCATTTTTAATCATTGTTGTAATGTTTTGTGGTAATATTCCTAAATCACTTACTTTATCTAAAGTAAAGTCTAAAACATTTGATATACTATCAACAATTCCTCCTTTTTCAACTGCCTTCTCAGCTTGTGAAACATTTTCAAATTTTCCAGTCACAATTCCTATTGCACTTTTCCCTATATCTATTGCACTATCTATGGCCTTATTAACAGCTTCTGAAAAACCTTCATTTACTAATGTATCTTTTATTTCTATTACTTCATCTTCAATAAAATTGGGTAAAATTGCTCTTAATCCAAAATCTACTGATGAATCAATAACTTTACCTAAAGTTGATTCTAAAAAACTGTTTTGTTCCTTGTCCAAATTATCTAATGTTTCTAATTCCATTCTTTGATTAATATCTATTGAACTACTCATATTTACCTCCTTTTTTTATCTCACTTATTTTTATATATTTTTTCACTTAATTTCTTATAATTCTTATATAAACTTCTATATTTTTCTTCATTATCCATTTCATTATTTTTCTTTATTATATTTTTTTTGTTTTCTTTTGTATTATAATTCTGTTCATCATTTTCTGACATTTCCTTATACTCTGAATAATTTTCTTTAATATATTTTTTTATATCCATATAAAATTCATTCATTTTATACCTCCCTATTTATATTTTTTAATATGAATATAGAATTAATTTTAAATTTTAAATTAATAATTTTATTTATTATTTTATTTTTGTAATATAAATTAATAAAATAATAATCATGTATACAACCTAATATTTTGTTATTTACTTCAATATATTTTTTTATATATTTATAATAGAAAATATAATCAAATATTTTATTTCTATATATTATTATTTTTATCCTATTCTTATTTATTTTCCACTTATTTTTAATAATATTAAACATTACTTTTGCCTTATTAAGCTCTAATTCATTTAATTTTAATAAAAAAATAATATCGTCACAATTGTTTAATATTTCTAAATTTTCATTAAACAATATTTCTGAATATGTATCTATAAAAATATAATCATAATTATTTTTTATTTTATTTAGCTCTAAAAATATATTTTTTATATCTAATTTTTCTAAATAATATAATTCGTCTAATCCCTCAAGCAAGTCTAAATTTTTATCTATTTTTATTATATTTTTTAATAAAAAATATTCATTTTTACTATTTATTTTTATACTATACTCATTTTTATTATTAATTATTTTTTGATTTATTTTATTTTCTTTTTTTAGTAAATTTTGTATATTATTATTTATTAAGTCAAAATCAATTATTAATATTTTTTTATTTTTTATAGAATTACTCATAATATTTATAAAAGTTGTTTTGCCTATTCCTCTATTACCTGTTACTCCAATTATTTTACATTTATGGTTAATATTTTTATTTTTTTTTAAATTAAATAAATTATTAATTTTTATTTTTTTATTATTTTTTTTATTAATTATTTCCTTTAGTTGTTCTATTTCATTTCTTAATTCTCTATTTAAATATTCAATATTCTTTGTTTTTAATAAATTAACAATTTCTGAAAACTCAGTTTCATTATAAATAAAATCATATACTCCGATTTTTTAATAAGTATTCCTCAATTTCAATATTTTTTTCCTTTAGAACTGCAATTATTTTTATTTTTCTATTTAATTTTATTATTGAATTAATTACTTCTTCAAAAGAAATTATTCCATCTAGCATTTCACTAATTATTACATAATTAACATCATTATTTAGCTCTAAAATTTCTAATATTCCATCTTTATATTGTATATCCTTACCAATAATCTCAAAATCGTCATATTTATTTAGCTCTGTATTTAAACATGGATTTCCTAAAGCGGTTACTATTTTTATCATAAATTATCCTCCAGTAATTATTTCATCTTCAAAATCTGCAGATTCTATCCTAGTTACTATATGATCATCACCTACTATCATTAGTGTTTCTCCACGTTTTAATGACTTTATTTCTATTTTCTCTCTGTCTGATATATTTTCATATTGCTGAAGTATATTTAAATTCTCCTCTTCAAGTGAGAAAAAGTTTTTTATACTTGAATTATTTAATATACTTCTTCCATATGTTCCATTTTCTAAACTAAATAAGTCAGAAACATCTTGTGTAATTGCAACTGCACTTCCTCCGTATTTTCTTATAGTCTTAAATATCTTATAAATAAAACTTGCAACATCTTTATTTGACGTAACACCAATTAATCTCCATATTTCATCTAAATATATTGATTTTTTTATTTTTCTATCTTTTTTTATTCTATCCCAAAATAATTCAATAAATAAACACATTCCATATTTTAAATTTTCTTCACCTAATTCATATATATCTGCAATTATTAACTTATTATTTAATTTTATATTTGTATAATTATTAAAAAATTTTAATGATCCTTTTATAAAAGGAATTAATTTTATCCTTAATTTTTCCGTTTTTTTGTCTTCCGCTAAAATATTATAAAAATCCTCCAATATAGGCATATCCTGTGTTTCTTTAAATTTTCTTTTAATATTTATTTTATCCCTATCATTTTCTTTATATAAAGTCTCGTCATCAAAATTAATTCCTTTCCTTTTGTACGTTTCAATTAATTTTTCCTCAATTATTGATTTTTCTTCTTCATTAATATTACCAAATACTAAATTGAAAAAGCCTATTAATTTTCCAATTTTAGTTGCTAAATATCCACTTTGATTATCTTCTAAACTTTCTTCTCGAATATCAAATACATTTATATAAGTATTAGAATTTGGTCCTATTTTAAGCAATACACCTTCTAAATTTTCACACAATTTTTCATATTCTCTTTCAGGATCAATAACATATTGCTCTATTCCTAATAATCTATATCTTAATATTAGCAATTTGGTATAATATGATTTACCTGCACCACTAGTTCCAAATATGCACATATTTGAATTTTTATATTTGTTATTGTTGTATTTATCTATGAATACTAAAGAATTATTATTCATATTAGAGCCTATAAATATACCATCTTCATCACAAACTGTTGATGTTATAAATGGATATGTCGCTAATAATCCACTTGTTAAAATATTTCTTTTGGCTACATTTTTAACTTCCTTAATATCACAAAAAAACGGTAAGCACATTTTAAATGCTTGTTCTTGTCTAAAATATGCTCTTCTTGTTTGCATTCCTCTACTTTGTAGTATTCCTTCAACTTTGTTTAGCATATATTCTAGATCTTTTTTACTTTGCGAAAATATATTTACATATACATACAAATAATATAGGTCTTCGTTATTTAGTTGCATTTCCCTTCGTATGTATTTCGCATCATTATACGTAAAAGCAGCTATATCTATATCTTGTCTGTTTTCGCTATAACTTTGTAAATCTACACCTACATTTCCTATGTGATATGTTAAATCTTTAATTACTTTATAAGTGTTTTGTTTCTCATATATTATGGAAATATTTAAATTAATATTAGAATCTATAATATCTTTAAGAATTAAATCATCGTGTTCACGATTATAATTAATAATAATTAATGTAGAATAAAATATATTGTCAATTTCTAAATACTTGGGATTCATCATGTTAATATATGATGGTGCAATATAATCACTATTATCAAAACTACCATCATATAGCTCTAATTTGTTATTTTTATTATCTTTTATTTTCCCACCTCCAATTATTCAAATATAAATTTTTGACTGTTTAAAAACGAAAATAATATTTTCTTGATTTCCTCCTTTTCTAAAATATTTATAACATTATTTCCACATCTTGATAAACAATCTTTAATTTTTAAAAATTTTTCATTTAATTCATCACATATTATTGACTCAAAATTATCCATATCTTTATTAAAATTAATTTTCTTTATTATTATATAAAAATTTTTAGTTGATGATTTTTTCTTTTTATTTAATTCAGTAATATAGTCAATGTATTGTTGGGATATTTTCTGTAATTTTTTATTTTCATTGTTTTTTTGGAATTCTACACAAGAAATGTGTTTAGATAAATCTTCTTTTTTACTTTGAATTAAAATTTGTAAATCGACATTAAATGTTTTTAAGAAAAGCTTATACGAATTTAAAATCGCATCTTTTTCAAGTTCAGATTTTAAACTAAAATTTATTGGAATCACTTTTATTATTTTTACATATGAATTTTCAATTTTAATAATTCCATTGTCTAATATTTTGTCTAATTTTAACCACGATTGTGTTGAATCAAATTCTTCTTTTTTCTTCTGAAAAATTATAATAACCTCCTTTTCTTTTTTGTGTATTTTTATTATAAGTTCAAATTTCCATCATGTCAAACATTTTCGTGTACATAAATTCGACATTTTTCAACATTTCTATTTTAAACAAATAATAAATAAAATTAAATAATAAATAAAATTAAATAATAAATAAAATTAAATAATAAATAAAATTAAATAATAAATAAAATTAAATAATAAATAAAATTAAGCAAAAATAAAAAGTATTCACTTTTTATTTTTGCTTTTTAATTAAAATTAAATATCTAAATTATCTACATATTTTGCATTTTCTTCTATGAATTTTCTTCTTGGCTCTACTTCGTCTCCCATTAACATTGTAAATGTTGCATCTGCTTTTATTGCATCTTCTAATGTAACTCTTACTAATATTCTTCTTTCTGGATCCATTGTTGTTTCCCATAATTGTTCTGGGTTCATTTCACCAAGACCTTTGTATCTTTGTATTGATAATTGGTCTATTGATATACCTTTCTTCTCTAAATCTGCATAAGCTTGGTTTAGCTCTTCATCGGTATAACAATATATGTCTTCTATACCTCTTTTTGATAATTTATATAGTGGTGGTTGTGCTAGAAATACATTTCCATTTTCAATCAATGGTCTCATATATCTAAAGAAGAATGTTAATAATAGTGTTCTAATATGAGCACCGTCGACATCGGCATCAGCCATTATTATTACTTTTCCATAACGAATTTTTGTTATGTCAAAATCTGGTCCAATTCCGGCACCTACAGCTACTATAACTGGATTTAATTTATCATTTCCATATATCCTATCTGCTCTTGCTTTTTCAACATTAAGCATTTTGCCCCATAGTGGTAAAATTGCTTGATATCTTCTATCTCTACCTTGTTTTGCACTTCCTCCAGCAGAATCTCCTTCGACTATATATACTTCACATTCTTCAGCATTTTTACTACTACAGTCTGCTAATTTTCCTGGAAGAGTTGTAGATTCCAAAGCTGTTTTTCTTCTAACTAATTCTCTTGCTTTTCTTGCTGCCTCTCTTGCTCTTGATGCACTTACACATTTTTCTAATATAGCTTTTGCAACATTTGGATTTTCTTCTAAGAATGTAGATAAAGCATCATTTACTAAACTTTGTACAATACCTGTAACATTACTATTACCTAGTTTTGTTTTAGTTTGTCCTTCAAATTGAGGCTCTTTAACTTTTACAGAAACAACTGCTGTAATACCTTCTCTTATATCCTCACCTTGTAAATTGCCATCTTTTTCTTTTAAAATATTGTGTGATTTTGCATAATCATTAAAAGTTTTTGTAAGAGCTCTTTTAAATCCTTCTAAATGAGTTCCACCTTCAATTGTATTTATATTATTTACAAATGTATAAATATTTTCTGAATATGCTGTAGTGTATTGAAATGCTATTTCAACTGGTACTTCAGAATCTTGTTTATCAATATAAATTGGAGTTGGATGTAATTTTTCTTTATTTGTATTTAAAAATTCAACAAAAGAAACTAATCCACCCTCGTAACAGAATTCAGATTTCTTTATATTTTCTTGATCTCTTTTATCCTCAATTGATATATATAATCCTTTTGTTAAGAAAGCCATTTCTCTAAATCTTTCTTCTAGTGTTCCGTAGTCATAATTTAGAGTTTCAAAAATTGTGGAGTCAGCTAAAAATCTAACTTTAGTACCTGTTTTATCTGAATCTCCTATTCTAGTTAATTTTTCTGTAGTTTTTCCTCTTTCAAATTTCATTTGGAAAATACCACCATCTCTTTGAATAGTTACTTCTGTCCATTCTGATAAAGCATTAACAACAGATGCACCAACACCGTGTAGACCTCCAGATACTTTGTATCCACTATCTCCACCAAATTTTCCACCAGCATGTAAAACTGTATACACTGTTTCAGCAGCAGAAATTTTTGTTTTTGGATGTATGTCAACAGGAATTCCTCTACCATTATCTGATACAGTTATTATGTTTCCTGGTTCTATTGTAACTTCTATATGTGTACAATAACCTGCCAAAGCCTCATCAACACAGTTGTCTACAATCTCGTATACTAAGTGATGTAATCCTCTTATAGATACACTTCCAATATACATACCTGGTCTTTTTCTTACGGCTTCAAGGCCTTCTAAGACTTGTATTTGCTCTGCTTTGTATTCATGTTCAAATTTTTCCATTACTTTTTCAATCCTTTCTCAAAAAAACTTCGCCATCTATGACATTATATATGTTTGAATTTAAATTTTCAATATCTATTTTATCTGTACAAGTTACAAAAACTTGTGTATCCCCTATATTTTCTAGAAAATTTTTTCTTCTTTCTTTATCTAATTCAGACATAAAATCATCTAGTAATAAAATAGGATTTTCTCCAATTTCATCTTTTATAACCTGCAATTCAGACATTTTTAAAGATAATACTACTGTTCTATTTTGTCCTTGAGATCCATATGTATTTACATTTTTTCCATTTAGATAAACAATGAAATCATCTTTATGAATTCCTTTTGATGTCGCTCCTCGTATTATATCAATCTTTTGATTTTGTTTCAATTGCATACAAAAATTTTCTTCACTTGAAAAATCAGAAATATATTCTATTTTAATTTCTTCGTTTCCATTGGTTATTTTTTTATGTATATCATTTATTTTTTCTTTTATTTTTTCAATAAATTCTAATCTATACTTATAAATTTTTTCTCCATATTCATATAATTTTTGATTCCATAATTCTAATAAATCTTCACTTTTATGCTCTAATTTGATTTGTTTTAAATATGCGTTTCTTTGCTCTAGTGTTTTAGTATACATATTTAAGCAATATATATAATTTGGTCGTAATTGACTTATCATAATATCTAAAAAACGTCTTCTCATTTTTGGACCATTTTTTAAAATATTAATATCATCAGGAGTAAAAATTACAATATTTATCTTTCCTAATAATTCACTAAATTTTTTTACTTTAATTCCATTAATAAATATATGTTTTTTATCAGAATACTCAATTTTTATTTTCCCATCTCTATCACTTTTTTTATATTGAACTTCAATTCTAAAAAAATCTTTATCAAATTTAACAAGCTCTTTATCTTTACTAGTTCTAAAAGATTTTCCTATTGAACATAAAAATATTGATTCAATAATATTTGTTTTTCCCTGAGCATTATTTCCATAAAAAATATTTATTTTATTATTAAGATTTAAATTTAGTTTATTATAATTCCTAAAATTCTCAATTTTCAAATTAGTTATTAACATATTTTACCTCTTTTGTGGATAACTTTATTACTCTTTCATTCTTATTGGTAAAATCATATAAATATAATCACCATCTTCTACAGGTCTTATAATACACGGTGATATATTTGTTCCAAAATCCACAAAAATTTCCTCATCATCAATAGACCTACACGCATCTAAAAAATATTTTGGATTAAATCCAGCTTCCAAATTTTTTCCTTCTGTAGAAACAAACATTTCTTCTTTTGCATCCCCAGTTTGGTTAGTACATGATATTGTTACTTTTCCAATGTCTACAGAAATTTTTACCGGATATTTTTTTTCTTTTTCCATACTAGATGAAGATATTAAAGAAATTCTTTCAAAACAATTTTGTAAATTTGATTTATTAACTCTTATTCTTGTTTCCCATGTTTCTGGAATAACACTTGAATAATTTAAAAATTCTCCATCAAGTAATCTTGTTACTATTTTACAATTTTCTAATTCAAATAGAGCTTGATTTTTAGCTACACCAATTTTTATTGGTTCAAATGAATCTACTAAAATTTTATTTATTTCGTTTAGAGTTCTTCCTGGTATAACCGCTTTAAAATCATTTACTTTTGTTTGTAAATATTTGCTTTTCCATGCTAATCTAAAACCGTCTACAGCAACTAAATTTAATTTATTATTTGTTATTTCAAATAAACAACCAGTAAAAATTGGTCTATTTTCTTCAGTACTTACAGCAAAAATTGTTTTTCTTATCATATCTTTTAAATTATTTTGCTCTATTTGAATTGAATTTTCTATGCTTATTTGTGGAAGCTCTGGAAATTCACTAGGATTCATTGTTGCTAATTTATATAAAGAGCCTTCACACTCAATAACAAATAAATTTTTATCATTTACAGAAATAGAAATATCTGTATTAGGTAATTTTCTTATTATTTCACTAAACATTGTAGCATTAACAACTATAGCTCCTTCTTCTTCAACTTCACAATCAATAATATATTCTATACCAATTTCTAAATCATATGTTGTTAACTTTAATTCATTATTATTTGTTTGAATAAGTATTCCTTCTAGTATAGGATTATTTGGTTTAGAAGCTACCGCTTTAGTTACGGAATTAAGTGCTTTTATTATTTTTTCTTTTTCACAAATGATTTTCATTTTGTCGTCTCCTTTATTATATAATAAATAAATATATTTAGTAGTAGTAGTAGTAGGTCCTGTGGATTATGTGGATAACTATGTGCATAACTGATTTCCCTACGGTTTTTGATGTTGATAATTTTGTGGAAAACTTGGCAAGTTATCCACAGTAAAAAAATCTAATTGTGGAAAACTTAGTTATCCACAGCTTATCCACATGATATCCACACCCCCCTGTGGATATCTAATCAATCACTTCCGTAAGAAGGTGTTGAGTGCATTTTTTTTTATTTCCAAAAAAATGAAAAATTGTCATTTATTGTTGATACCATACTACTTTTCGGCTAATAAAATGTTTTTCACACTTTCCACAATTAACTTAGTGTTTTGATTTTCTTTTATCTCATTTTCAATTTTTGTACAAGCATGCATTACAGTTGTGTGATCTCTTTTTCCAAAGTCTTTTCCTATCTGTGGGAGAGACATTTGAGCCACATTTCTGCAAAGATACATTGCAATTTGCCTTGGAAATGCAATATCATTAGAGCGTTTTGAACCTCTTAAATCTTTTGCATTAATGTTAAAGTATTTTGCAACAGTTTCTTGTATAAATTCTGCAGATATAACTTTTTCTTGTTGTGCTACTATGTCATTAATAGCTCTTTCAGCCATTTCCATTGTTATAGGGCTATTGGTTAATGATGATTTTGCTATTAATTTGTTTAATGTTCCTTCTAGCTCCCTAATATTTGAGTCTATTCTATTTGCAATATTTGATAAAATTTCATCATCAATGATGATATTATCTAATTGAGCTTTTTTTCTAAGTATAGCTAAACGAGTTTCATAGTCTGGATTAGATATATCAGCAATAAGACCCCATTCAAAACGTGATTTTAATCTATCTTCTAATAGTTGAATATCTTTTGGTGGTCGATCACTTGATAGAATTATTTGTTTTCCACTTTCATGTAATGTATTAAAAGTATGGAAAAATTCTTCCTGACAGCGTTCTTTTCCAGCAATAAATTGAATATCATCAATTAACAAAACATCAATATTTCTATATTTATCCCTAAATTGCGCACTAGTATTGTCTTTTATTGAGTTAATAAGTTGATTAGTAAATTTCTCAGAAGTAACATATAAAATATTTGCTTTTTTATTTTTTCTTAATATTGCGTTACCAATTGCGTGCATTAAGTGTGTTTTCCCTAGACCAACTCCTCCATAAATAAATAACGGATTATAAGATGTAGCAGGTGCTTCTGCTACAGCTAAAGCAGCTGCATGTGCAAATCTATTATTATTACCAACAACAAAAGTATCAAATGTATATTTAGGATTTAAGGTTGAATTAGAATACCCATAACCAACATCATTTGGTAGATTTATTGCTTCTTCCTCTTGCAACTCATCTTTTGAAATGATGTTAATTTGGCATTCTTTATTTGTTATAAAATTAAAAGTATTTGTTAATAAATCATAATATCTTGATTGAATAGATTCTTTTTGAAAACCTGAAGAAGCTACTAATACAACGATATCATTGTCAAAACTTTGGATTTCAAGGTTTTTTATCCAAGTTTCATAAGATATTTTTGTCATTTCGTCTTTTAAAAGTTCTTTTGCTTTTGTTAAAAGTTCATTTAATTCGTTTTGCATTATCGTTCAATCCTTCCAAAATTAAAGGTTTGAAAGTTATCCACATAGTTATCCACATATGTTGATAAATGTCCACATCTTGTGGATAACTTGGTAAAAAAACACCAAATTATAACCTTCAAAACCTTTATTCCCTATTATTTTCTATATAATATCAAAACCGGTATATATAGTCAATAAAAATATAAAATATTTTGAATTTTAAAATTTACTATTGACATAAATATAAAAGTGGTTGTATAATTGTAGCACTAGTGAATAATTTGGAAAAATTATCTAATAAAATATAAAAAAGCAATATAGGAGGTGCTAAATAAATGAAAAGAACATTCCAACCAAAAACAAGACAAATGAAAAAAGAACATGGATTTATGAAAAGAATGAAAACAAGAGCAGGTAGAAATGTATTAAAAGCAAGACGTGCTAAAGGAAGAGCAAAATTAAGTGCTTAATTAAAAAAAGGACCAACTGAAAAAATGGTTCTTTTTTAAAATATAAAAGAAAGAGCAAATTTTTTATGAAAAAAATAAAAACACTAAAAAAAAATTATGAATTTAAAAATGTTTTATCAAAAGGAAAATTTTTCGTAGGGAAATATGTTACTATTTATATAAAAAATAATAAAAAAAATGAAAATTATGTAGGAATTGCTGTTGGAACAAAAGTTGCAAAAGCAGTAAAAAGAAATAAAATAAAAAGATTAATAAGAGAAAGTTACCGTTTAAATAAAAATAATTTAAAGAAAGGTAATGATATTGTTTTTTTATGGAATAAAAATGCTGATTTTCATAAAATAAATTTCAATATAATTAATACGGAAATAATAAGTCTCTTGAATAAAGCAAAAATGGTGTAAAATGAAAAAAATATTAATATTTATTATTAAAAAGTATAAAAAATTTATTTCTCCAGTATTTTCAAATATGGGATGTAACTGTAAGTTTTATCCAACATGTTCTGAATATACAAAACAAGCAATAGAAAAATATGGATGTTTAAAGGGAAGTTTTTTAGGATTAAAAAGAGTTTTAAAATGCAATCCATTTAATAAAGGTGGATATGACCCTTTAAAGTAAGGAGGAAAATAAAATATGTTTCAATTCATAGCAAATATTTTTGGATATTTACTTGAGTGGTTATACAATGGAATTGGACAAAATTATGGAATTGCTTTAATTTTGTTTACTATAATACTAAGAATTATATTATTACCATTAACTATAAAACAACAAAAATCCATGAAAAAGACAACAGAATTGCAAGGAAAAATGCAGGAAATACAATTTAAATATAAAAATAATCCAGAATTAATGAATAAGGAAATCATGGATTTATATAAAAGGGAAAATTTAAGTCCTTTTTCTGGATGTATAAGTTCTATAGTACAAATTTTAATAATTTTATCTGTGTTCTATTTAGTAAGTAGACCATTAACATATATGAAAAAAATTGATCCAGGTATAATTGAAAATTATAGAAATGAGATTAGTGCAGAAAATGATGGAAAAATTTCTAATTATTATGAAATAGAAATAATTCAGAAAAAGGCTGTACAAGATGAAAATATAAAGGTTAATATGGATTTTCTAGGATTGGATTTAAGCAAAGTTCCAAGCCAAAATATGACAGATATAGAAGTATACATAATACCAATACTGTATGTAATTTCATCAATTTTCTCAATAAGAATGACAACAGGAAAAACAAAGAAAAAAGAGCAAAATGGTTCATCTGAACCAGATATGACTCAACAAATGAATAAATCTATGTCATATATGATGCCAATAATGGCAGTATCTATCGCTTTTGTAGCACCATTAGGATTAGCCTTATATTGGCTAATAAGTAATATACTAATGATTTTAGAAAGAATAGTAATAAATAAGTATGTTGATTCTAAGGAGGAAAAAACATTATGTCTAAAATAATTGTATCTGAAGGTAAAACAACTAGCGAAGCAATAGAAAAAGGTTTAAAAGAGCTAAATATGAATAGAAACCAAGTAGAAATAAGGGTTTTGGAACAAGAAAAACGTAGTTTTTTTGATATATTAGCTCCAAGAGTAGTAAAAGTAGAGCTAAAAGTAAAAGAAAGTACTCATACTGAAGAAAATATAACAAATCAAGAGCTTGAAGAAATTAAAAATAAAGTAGAAAAGTTTTTAAAAGATTTCTTATCAAAACTTGATGAAAATTATATATATAATATAAATATTGTAAATAATGAAATTTATATTAAAATTGATGGAGAGGATTCTGGAGCTTTAATAGGACATAGAGGTGAAACTTTAAATGCGTTGCAACATATACTATCATTAATAGCTAATAAAAATGCATCTGGCAAAGTTAGAGTATTTTTAAATATTGATGGATATAAAGAAAAAAGAGAGAAAACATTAGAAGAACTTGCATTAAAAGTTTCAAAGACAGTTATAAAAACAAATAAAAGCATTACTTTAGAGCCAATGAATGCATATGAAAGAAAAATTATACATTCAAAACTTCAAGATATGAAGGATATTAAGACTCATAGTATTGGTGAAGAGCCACATAGAAGAATTGTAATAGAAAAAATAAATAAATAAAAATCAGAAGTCAAAGTTCGATTTTAGTATTAACTATATCTAACTTTGACTTTTTTTGTAGGAGGAAAAATGGAAACTATAGCTGCAATATCTACTGCAACCGGGAATGGGGGCATTGGAATTATAAGAATGAGTGGAAAAGATTGTTTTAAAATATTGGAAAAAATATTTAAACCAATAAATAAAAGCACTGAAATAAATGGATATACAATTAAATATGGACATATTGTTGATAAAGATGACAATGTAATTGATGAAGTACTTGTTTCTTATTTTAAGGAGCCAAAAAGTTATACAACAGAAAATATGTGTGAAATAAATTCACATGGAGGATTTGTCATTGAAAGAAGAATTTTAGAAGAATGTTTAAAAAACGGAGCAATTTTAGCTGAACCAGGTGAATTTACTAAGAGAGCATTTTTAAACGGAAGAATAGATTTGATTCAGGCAGAATCTGTAATAGATTTGATTAATTCTAAAAGTGAAAAAGAGGCTAAAGCGTCAATTAGTCAATTAGAAGGAAATTTATCAAAAAATATAAATGAGATAAAAGGAAAATTATTAGATTTAATGGCCGATGTTGAAGCATCAATTGATTATCCAGAATATGATATTGAGGAAGTTACTAACAATAAAATTTTAGCTGTTATTAATGATGTTGAAATGGATTTAACAAAGCTGAGCAAATCTTTTAAAAATGGAAAAGTTTTAAGAGAAGGGATAAAAACTGCAATAGTAGGAAAACCAAATGCTGGTAAATCATCATTATTAAATAATATTTTAAATGAGGAAAGAGCTATTGTAAGTGATAAGAAAGGTACTACAAGAGATACAATAGAAGAATTTGTAACAATAAATGGAATAACACTGAAGCTAATAGATACAGCTGGAATTAGAAATACAACCGATGAGATTGAAAAAATAGGCGTTGAAAAGTCAAAAAAGATAGTAGATGATGCTGAATTGATAATAGCAATTTTTGATGGTTCTCATGCGTTAGAAAATGAAGATTATGAAATCCTAGATCTTATAAAGGAAAAGAACGCCATACTGTTAATTAATAAGATAGATATTGTTGATGGAAATGTAATTGCAAATGAATTAAAAAAGTATAATAACAATATAATTAGAATATCTGCAAAAACGGGTATAGGTGTAGATGAATTGTATAGCAAAATTTCGGAAATGTATAAAATAAATGATATAGAATTGGATGATGGTGAAATTGTTACTAATATTAGGCATAAGGGACAAATAGATGAGGCAATTAAAAGTTTAAATGAGGTTAAAAATACGATAAAAAATCATATGCCAATTGATATAACAGAAATATATTTAAAACAAGTATTAGCAGATTTGGGAAAAATAACAGGTGATGACATATCGGAAGATATAATCAATGAGATTTTTTCAAAATTCTGTTTAGGAAAATAAAAATAAAAAAGTTTCACATAAAACTTTAAGGAGGAAAAGATGAAATATAATGCAGGAAAATATGATATTGCAGTAATTGGAGCAGGCCATGCAGGTTGTGAAGCAGCATTGGCTGCTGCAAGAATGGGTATGAAAACATTAATGTTTTCAATTAGTTTGGAGGCTGTTGCAAATATGCCTTGTAATCCACATATTGGTGGAAGCTCTAAAGGACATTTAGTGAGAGAAATTGATTGTCTTGGTGGAGAAATGGGAAAAAACATAGACAAAAGCTATATACAATTAAAGATGTTAAATACATCAAAGGGACCAGCTGTTTATTCTTTGAGGGCACAAGCTGATAGAAAAAAATATCAGGCAGAAATGAAACATACATTAGAAAGACAAGAAAACTTGTACTTAAAACAGGCTGAAATTGTAAATATAACATTAGAAAATGGAAAAGTTAAATCAATAGAAACGAATATAGGTGCTATTTATGATGTTGATGCAATTATTGTGGCCACAGGAACATATTTAAAAGGAAAAATATTTATTGGTGAAACATCATTTGAAAGTGGTCCAGATGGAGTATTCCCAGCAAATAAGTTATCAGAATGTTTAAAAAGTTTAGGTGTTAATTTGGTTAGATTTAAAACTGGAACACCAGCTAGAATTAACAGAAAAAGTATTGATTTTTCTAAAATGGAAATACAAGAAGGTCAAAAAGATATAGAAGCCTTCTCTTTAGAGGACAAAATAGATGAAAATAAAGAACAATTGCCATGCTATCTTACATATACAAATCAAAAAACACATGATATTATAAGGGCAAACTTACATAGATCACCATTATATGCGGGAAAAATTGAAGGAACAGGACCAAGATATTGTCCATCTATAGAAGACAAAGTTGTTAGATTTAGTGACAAAGAAAGACATCAAGTATTTATTGAACCAATGGGAGAAAATACTGATGAAATGTATGTACAAGGAATGAGTTCTTCATTGCCAGAAGATGTACAAATTGCTATGTATAGAACATTACCAGGACTTGAAAATGCTGAATTTACAAGACCTGCATATGCAATAGAGTATGATTGTATAGATCCAGCTGATTTAAAATTGTCATTAGAGTATAAAAAAATTGAAAATCTATTTTTTGCTGGTCAAGCAAATGGAACATCTGGATATGAGGAAGCAGCATCACAGGGATTAATTGCCGGAATTAATGCCTCACTTAAATTGAAAGGCAAAAATCCAGTAATACTAGATAGATCACAAGCGTATATAGGCGTTCTAATAGATGATATAGTTACTAAAGGAACGAATGAGCCATATAGAATGATGACTTCAAGGGCAGAATATAGACTATTATTAAGACAAGATAATGCAGATTTAAGACTAACTGAGCTTGGTCATGAAATTGGTTTAATATCAGATGAAAGATATGATGGATTTTTAAATAAAAAGAAAAATATTGAAACTGAAATTGAAAGAATAAAAAAATTAACTATAAAACCAACAGAACAAGTAAATAAATTTTTAAAGGAAAATAATTCATCAACAATAAAAGCTGGAGTAAAATTAGCAGATTTGTTAAAAAGAACAGAATTAAACTATGATAAATTATCTATAATTGATCCTGAAAGACCTGAATTATCTAAAGCAGAGGCTCAAGAAGTCGAAATACAAGTAAAGTATGAAGGATATATAAAGATGCAAGAGGAACAAGTTAAAAAATTCAAAAAGTTAGAAGATAAGAAATTGTCAGAAAATATTAATTATGATGAAATTAAGGGATTGAGAATTGAGGCAAGACAAAAATTAAATAAAGTAAAACCATTATCAATTGGTCAAGCTTCTAGAATTTCGGGCGTTTCACCAGCCGACGTATCTGTATTGTTAATATACTTGGAGCAACAAAAAAGAAAATAAATAGAAAGGAGAATATAGAATATTAATTAAATAAAAATTATTATTTTATATAATTTAAGTATGAATTTTGATGAATTTTTTAAATTATTTGACGAATACGCAAAATCAATGAATATGACAATTGATGAAGATAAGATAAAAAAATTTTATTTATATATGCAGTTATTAATAGAATGGAATGAAAAAATAAATTTAACAGCTATTACAGAGCCTAAAGAGGTTATAATAAAACACTTTATTGATTCTTTATCAATTTGGGGAGAGATAAAAGATAATAGTAAAATTGTAGATGTAGGAACAGGAGCCGGATTTCCTGGAATACCACTTAAGATATATAATGATACATTAAATGTAACATTATTGGATTCGTTGAATAAAAGAACAGTATTTTTAAAAGAAGTAATTGAAAAATTGAATTTAAAAAATATTGAAGTCATTCATGGTAGAGCTGAGGATTATGCAAAAATTGATAAGTATAGGGAAAATTATGATTATGCTATTTCAAGAGCAGTCGCACCATTAAATATTTTATTAGAATATTTATCACCATACGTAAAAATTGGTGGAAATGTAATTGCAATGAAAGGTAGTAATGCTGAAGAAGAAATAAAAAATTCTAATAATGCATTAAAGGTATTAAAATGTAAAATAATAGAAAGTAGTAAAATAAATTTGCCGGAAAATGCTGGAGAGCGATATATAATATTGATAGAAAAAAAAGAAAAAACTCCTAAGATGTATCCTCGAAATGCAGGTATCCCTAAGAAAAAACCACTTTAATATAAAAAATAGAAATTTATTTTGTGATAAATTTCTATTTTTTTGTATATTGTGAAACATTAATTTGAGATTTTATTTATATATAGTTTTTGAATAACAAAGTGAAATGTATACAATTTATATTGTAGAAAATTTAATTATATTTTCTAGTGTAAATTTATAAAATAGTGATATAAAATATTGAAAATTTATTGACATATTGACAATATTTTTATATCATATACTATAGTTAAATAAAGAAATTTAAACAAAAGAATGGGGGTAGAACTTTGGGAAAAGTAATATCAGTAGCAAATCAAAAAGGGGGAGTAGGTAAAACTACAACAGCAGTAAATTTAAGCGCATTATTAGCTAAAAAAGGAAAAAAAGTTCTATTAATAGACACAGATCCACAAGGAAATGCAACAAGTGGTGTTGGTGTTGATAAAACAGTTAGTTTTTCTGTTTATGATGTATTAGTAGATGATGTTGAAATAGAAAATACACTTCAATTGACTGAAATGAAGAATTTAGAAGTGTGTCCATCAAATATAAATGTAGCTGGTGCAGAAGTACAGCTTGTTTCTAAAGAGAATAGAGAATATAAATTAAAGGAAAAAATTGAAAAAATAAAAAATGATTATGATTATGTAATTATTGATTGTCCACCATCTTTAGGATTAGTAACACTTAACGCATTTACTGCATCAGATAGCGTGTTAATACCAATTCAATGTGAGTATTACGCATTAGAGGGATTGGGACAATTGATCAATACAATAAATTTAGTAAAAAAAAGATTAAATAAAGAATTGGTTATTGAAGGTGCTTTATTGACAATGTATGATGCAAGAACGAATCTTTCTAATCAGGTTGTAAAAGAAGTAAAAAATTATTTTGACGATAAAGTGTATAAAACAGTAATACCAAGAAATGTAAAATTAAGTGAAGCTCCAAGTTATGGTATGCCAATTTGTATGTATGATGCTAGATCAAAAGGATCTAGATGTTATGATAAATTTGCAAAAGAATTTATAAAAAAGAATGAAGACTTAAAATAATAGGCAAAAAAAATGAGGAGGAAATGCTATGGCAATGAAAAAAACAGGCTTAGGTAAAGGGTTAGATGCTTTATTTAGTACAGGTCCATTAGAAGAGGATAAAGAAGAAGAAAAGGTTGTTGAAAAAGTTGATGAATCTGAAAAAATACATAAAATAAAAATAACAGAAATTGAACCAAATAAAAATCAACCTAGAAGAACATTTAATAATGAAAGTATTGAGGAATTATCAGAATCAATTAAAAGGTATGGAGTAATACAGCCTATAATTGTTACAAAAAAAGATAATTATTACGAAATTATTGCTGGTGAAAGAAGATGGAGAGCATCAAAAAAAGCTGGATTAACAGAAATGCCTTGTATAATAAGAGAAAGCGAAGAAAAAGAAAATAAAGAAATTGCTTTAATAGAAAATATACAAAGGGAAGACTTAAACCCAATTGAAAAAGCACGTAGCTTTAGAACTTTATTAGATGAATATGGATTAACACAGCTTGAATTAGCACAAACATTGGGAATAAGTAGAAGTGCATTAGCTAACACTGTAAGATTATTAAATTTGGATCCTAGAGTCATTGATATGGCTTTAGAAGGAAAATTAACAGAAGGTCATTGTAGATCTTTGGTATCTATAGATGATCAAAATAAACAATATGAAATGGCAAAACAGATAATTGAAAATGGTGATTCAGTTAGGGAAATTGAGAGAAAAGTAAAAAATAAGAAACAAGGAAAAGAAAAAAGCGAAAAATATGAAGCAATATATAAAGATATAGAAGATAGATTTCAAGGTTTCTTTGGTACAAAAGTAAAATTAGATGCAGGAAAGAAAAAAGGAAAAATAATAATTGAATATGTTTCAAATGAAGATTTGGAAAGAATATTGGAATTATTGGATAAATAGAAGAATTAGTTTTGAACTAATTCTTTTTTTAGGCACAAAATATATAGTGGATATCAAGAATGTTTTTTTAAAAACATGCGAATTGAAAATTCGCAAAAAAATAGAGCAAAAAATAAAAATAAAAAATAAAATAAATAAAAAATAAAATAAAAATAAAATAGAAAAAATAGAGCAAAAAATAAAAATAAAAAATAAAATAAATAAAAAATAAAATAAAAATAAAATAGAAAAAATAGAGCAAAAAATAAAAATAAAAAATAAAATAAATAAAAAATAAAATAAAAATAAAATAGAAAAAATAGAGCAACGAGAATCAAAAATTAGGCGTTTTTTTATTGTGGCAATGATATTTTATTTTGAAAAAATAAATAATATAAAAAGATATCCACATATAATTAGTGAATTGTGGATATCTTTTTATATTTTTTACAAATTATTGAATAAAATTTATTTTTTATTTTTTTGTTGTTCTCTTTTTAAATTATCTTTGGCAACAGTCATTAATAATTTTAATCTGTTTGTTTGATTTGCTTCACTTGCACCTGGGTCATAATCAATTGGTGCAATATTTGCATTTGGATATTTGCTACGTATTGTTTTTATAACACCCTTTCCAACTACATGGTTTGGTAAACAAGCAAATGGTTGTACACAAACTATATTTGGAATTCCGTGTTCTATATATTCTATCATTTCAGCTGTTAAAAACCAACCTTCTCCTGTTTGATTTCCTATTGATAAAATATCTTTTACTTTATCTTCTAGTTCCCATATATTGCAAGGTAATAAATATCCTTTTTTAGAGTTTGATAATGCTTTTACTGAGTCTTTTTCTAATATGTCAATTAATTTTATAGCATATTTAAATACATTTGCTTTTACTGCTCCTGTTTTTATTAATTGATTAAATGTTATTTTGTGTGTTGCAATAAATTTTACAAATCCCATAAAATCTGGAAGTACAACTTCTGCTCCTTCTTGTTCAAGTTTGTCTACTACAAAGTTATTTCCAAATGGATGATATTTTATTAATACTTCTCCTACTATTCCAACTTTTGGTTTTTGTATTGTTGTATCTAATTCTATTTTTTCAAATGCATCAACCATGTCGTATATACATTTTTTGAATTCTTTTAAATTAGATTTTGCAACTATTTTTTTGCAATTATTAAGCCATTCGTCATATGCTTTTTGTGTTTCACCTTTATGTATTTCATATGCCCTGTTTTTTGTTAATAATTTTTGTAATAAATCTGCTAGTATTACAGATTTAAATAATCTTTCTATAAATGGAATTGTTATTTTAAATCCTGGCATTTTTTCCATTCCTACAACATTAAATGAAATTACTGGAACATTAGCAAATCCTGCGTCGCGTAGTGCTTTACGGATAAATCCTATATAGTTTGTTGCACGACATCCTCCACCTGTTTGTGACATTATAATTGCAGTTTTATTTAAGTCATATTTTCCAGATTGTAATGCTTCTATCATTTGTCCGGTTGTTAATATTGATGGATAACACGCGTCATTATTTACATATTTTAATCCTGTTTCAACAGTATTATTTGTACATTCTCGTAATAATTCAACTTTGTATCCAGAAGCATTTGCAGCTGATTCAATTAATTCAAAGTGAATTGGAGCCATTTGTGGGCATAAGATAGTATAATCTTTATTCATTTCTTTTGTATAAACTTTTTTATGAATTTCGTAATCTCCAGTTGCATCTGAATCTTTTTCATTTATACGTTTGTTCATACTTGCTAAAAGTGAACGAATACGAATTCTTACTGCACCTAAATTGTTTATTTCATCAATTTTTATTAATGTATACATTTTTCCGTAGCTTGATAATATTTCTTCTACTTGATCTGTTGTTACGGCATCTACACCACATCCAAATGAATTTAATTGTACTAGCTCTAAATTATCTGTTTTTCCAACTAAGTCTGCTGCTGCGTATAGTCTAGCATGGTATGTCCATTGATCTACAACTCTTAGCGGACGCTTAGCTTGAGTTAAGTGACATACGCTGTCTTCTGTTAAAACACTTAATCCTAAACTTGTAATTAATGTGTCGATTCCGTGGTTTACTTCAGGGTCTGAGTGATAAGGTCTACCAGCAACCACAATACCTTTTAAATTATTATCTTTTAAATATTTTAAAGTTTCTTCACCTTTTTTTCGAATATCACTTTTATATCTTTGATATTCTAGCTCTGCCATTTTTGCTGCTACTAAAAGCTCTTTTTTAGTAAAGTTATATTTTTTAAATTCTGGTAGTTCTAATATTGTTTTTGCTAACTTGTCTGCTTCAAAAGGCAAAAATGGATTTAAAAATTCTATGTTTTCAGCTTTTATATCTTCAACATTATTTTTTAAAACTTCTGAGTATGATATTACTATTGGACAATTGTAATGATTGTCTGAATCTTTATATTCTTTTCTTGAGTATGGTATACAAGGGTAAAATATTGTTTTTATTCCTTGTTTTATTAAACTTACAATATGTCCATGTGATAATTTTGCTGGAAAACATACTGATTCTGATGGCATTGACTCAATACCTTTTTCGTATGTTTTTCTAGTACTTTTTTCAGATAATATAACTCTGAATCCTAAGTTTGTTAAAAATGTGAACCAGAAAGGATAATCTTCATACATGTTTAAGACTCTAGGGATTCCTATTGTTCCACGTTTTGCTACTTCTTCTTTTATTGGAATATAATTAAATACTCTCTCATATTTATATTTAATTAAGTTTGGTAAATTTGTATTTTTGTTTGTTACACCAGCACCTTTTTCACATCTATTTCCAGAAATATATTTACTACCATCATTAAATTTGTTTATTGTTAATAAACAGTGATTTTCACAGTTTTGACAACGAACGTGCATTGTTTTAACTTCTAATTTATCAATATCTTCAGATTTTAAAATGCTAGAATGATATTCCATATCTAGGTTTGCTTCATATTGTTGTTTTGCAAGTAATGCAGCACCATATGCACCCATTAATCCAGCAATATCTGGACGTATAACATTTTTTCCTACAATTAATTCGAAGGCTCTTAATACGGCATCATTATAGAATGTACCACCTTGAACAACTATATGGTCACCTAATGTATTAACATCTCTTATTTTCATAACTTTTTGAATTGCATTTTTAATAACTGAATATGATAGTCCTGCTGAAATATCTCCAACTGAATATCCTTCTTTTTGAGCTTGTTTTATTTTTGAGTTCATAAATACAGTACATCTTGAACCTAAGTCTACAGGTTTTCTTGATTCTATAGCTGCTTGTACAAATTCTTCAATTGATAAGTTTAAGCTTTTTGCAAAAGTTTCAATAAATGAACCACATCCAGAAGAACAAGCTTCATTAAGCATAATATTGTCGATTGTTCCTTTTTTTATTTTTATATATTTCATATCTTGACCGCCAATATCAACTATGCTTGTAACATTTGGCATAAATTCTTTGGCAGCTGTATAATGAGCGATTGTTTCTATTTCATTTAAATCTATTTTTAATGCTGTTTTTATTAATTGTTCTCCATAACCAGTTACTCCACTAAAACGAATATCTGCTTTTTCTGGTAAAACAGAGTATAGTTTTTTTAGCATTCCCATAACGCTTTTTAATGGATTTCCTTCATTATTTCCGTATAATGAATATAATAATTTTCCGTCATTATCTATTAAAACTAATTTTGTTGTTGTAGAACCTGCATCAATACCAATAAAACAATCTCCTGAAAAATTATCTAAAGTTCCCTTTTTTACACAATCTTTATTATGTCTTTGTTTAAATTCATCATAGTCCGCATCTATTGAAAATAGTGGAGCTAATGGAACTGTTGTATTATCGTGAGAACCTCTTAATACTGTTATTTTGCTTTTTAATATTTCGTTAGTTATTGGTTTGTTTTCTATTGAGGTAATGGCTGCTCCTTTTGCAACAAATAAATGTGCTTCTTCTGGAACTATAGTTTCTTCTGGTGTTAAATTTAATGTTTCAATAAATCTATTTCGTAATTCAGATAAATAGTTTAAAGGACCACCTAAAAATGCAACATTTCCTTTTATAGGTCTACCACATGCAAGACCACTTATTGTTTGATTAACAACTGCTTGAAAAATTGAAACAGCTATATCTTCTTTTGCTGCACCTTCATTTAGTAATGGCTGAATATCAGTTTTGGCAAAAACACCACAACGAGATGCTATCGGATATATTGTCTTATAATGTTTTGCAAGTTCGTTTAAACCGCTGGCATCAGTATCTAATAAAGAAGCCATTTGGTCAATAAATGCTCCAGTTCCTCCAGCGCAAGTACCATTCATACGTTGTTCTATAAATTTATCAAAATAAATAATTTTTGCATCTTCTCCACCTAGCTCTATTACTACATCTGTTTGTGGTATGTATTTTTCAACAGCTTTTTTACAAGATACAACTTCTTGTAAAAATGGTAAGTTTAAAAAATTAGCCGCAGACATAGCTCCTGAACCCGTAAGTGATATTGTAAACTGCGAATTTGGATAATCTTTATTTAATTTTTCAAGTACATTGCAAACTGTATTTTTTGTATCTGAAAAATGTCTTTCATAATTTTCGTAAATAATGTTTAGTTTTGAATCTAGAACCACAATTTTTACTGTAGTTGATCCAACATCTAAACCAACATGTAACAAATTTCCCATATTGTACTCCTTTTTATATTCAGACTTTTTGAATTAGCATTAATAATTTATAAATGTATAAATATCTACAATAAGCCTGAAATATTTTATTACTATAATTTTTGTTTCAAGTAGTATTTTATATTGAAACTCGAAATTTGTCAAACGAAAAATGCCTGTAAATCTTAGGTTTTATGGTTATATTTACTACTTGTCTGTAATAAGATTTAAAAACAAGATTGAGGAGGGTTTTTTATGAGTGATAAAAGCAAAAAAATATTGATTATTTCAATAATAGTAATTGCAATTATTGCAGTTATAGTAGTAATTTGCTGTAATTCAAATGTAGAAAAAATACAAAATAATACAGAAGAAAATGTTATTATTCCTGAGGAGGAAATTTCAGATGAACAATTACGAGAAACAACAGTTACATTATATTTTGTAAATTCAAATAATGAAATCGCAGAAGAAGTTAGAAAAATTGATTCAAAAGTGTTACTTAATAATCCATATCAAGAGGTAATGAGTTTATTATTAAATGGACCTAAAACAGAAAATTTAAAAAGTGTTTTACCAGAGGGGGTGAAGGTTAATAAAATAACAAAAAATGGAGAATGTTTATTTATTGATTTTTCAAAAGAGTTTATAGAAAATCAAGTAGATAATGTTGAAACACAGGGTCTTGCAATTGGTCAGATTGTTGATACTATGACTCAATTTACAGAGATAAATTCTGTTAAAATTTTAATTGATGGAAAAGAAAATCAAAGTTTTAAAAATAGTACAATAAAGTTTGAAAGATTATTTACTAAGGAAGATTAGAAAAATTATATAAATTGATGAGGTGATGAAAATAAAATGATAGGAATAAAAAATTCAATTTAATCCGCAAATTTTTTATTCCTATTTTTCTATTTTTACAATAATACATAATTTATTCTTTATTTAAAAACTGCATATATATTTCATTTTTACTAACACCTTGTTCTTTTGCAATCTTTTTAATGGCTTCATTTTTTGTTAAGCCCTGTTTTTTATATAACTCATATTGTTCCTCAATTGGAAGATTATTTTGTGTGATATTTTCATCAATTGTTGGATTACCTTCAATTAAAATAATCATTTCGCCTTTTATTTCTTTCATTTGAGGAATTATTTCAGATATTTTTCCGCGAAGGAAGCTTTCATGTATTTTTGTTAATTCTCTGGCAAGGACTATATTTACATCTCCTAGATATTTGTATATATCATTTAGTGTTGTAACTATTTTATGAGGAGCTTCATATATAATCATAGTTTTTGTTTCTTTTTTTAGCTCTTCAAATTTTTTTTGTCTTAGTTTTTTGTTCAGTGGTAGAAATCCGTAAAAGCTAAATTCCTTTGTATCTAATCCGGATGTTATTAAAGCATTTATTAGTGCACATGCTCCAGGTATTGGTATTATTTCAATATTGTTTCGTATTGCTTCTTTTACAATTACTTCTCCTGGATCAGAAATTGCTGGAGTACCAGCATCTGTAATAAGAGCAATATTTTCGCCATCTAATAATTTATTAATTAATAACTCTTTTTTTATTTCTTCATTGTGTCTATGATAACTGATTAATGGCTTGGAAATTTCTAAATGATTTAATAATTTTAAACTATGTCGTGTATCTTCTGCGGCAATTACATCTACTTCTTTTAATACGTTAATTGCTCTTAGTGTTATATCATCTAAATTTCCGATTGGTGTTGCTACTAAATATAATTTTCCATTCATATTAATTCCTCATTTCTATTATAATATAAACAATTCTTTTAAATTAAATACTTTTATGAGTTAATTATTTATTTTTATGCAAATAATTTAAATCTGTATTTAAGTATTTATTTTTAGATTAATTGCTGTATTATTTATTATATATTTGTAAGATTTCTTGTGTATAGTGACCACTTTCATTATATACATACAAAGGTTTTTCAATTTTTACAAAGGATTTAGCATTTTTTGTCGCTTCAATTAGAACTAATTTACTTTCGCTGTTTGGGTTTGAAAATACAAATCTAATTCGTTTAGGTTCGATTTTATATTTTCTCATTGTTGAAAGTATATCAACTATTCTTTCTGCCCTATGTACCATGTATAGTTTTCCTTTGTCTTTTAGCATTTTGAAACTTATTCGTATAAAATCATCTAGGGTTGCTTCAATTTCATGTCTTGAAATTAGTTTTGTTTTATTTTCATTTATTTTTCCAGAATTAGGTTTTTTATATGGCGGATTTGTAACTATGGCATCATATGAATTAATTTTTAACAGTTTATCTATATCTTTAATATTACAATTTAAAATATCAAATTTTTTCTGTAAATTATTTAACTGTATACTTCTAGTTGCCATATCTGCAATTTCTTTTTGAATTTCTATTCCAGTAATTTGTTTTAAATTTGTTTTGGCACATAACAATATTCCTAAAATTCCAGTACCAGTTCCTAAGTCTAATACTTTACTATTACTTTTGATTTTGCGTGCAAAATCAGACAATAGAACGCTATCTATTCCAAAACAAAAGCCATCGTTTTTTTGTATAATTTTTAAATTATTTAATTCTAACTCATCTATTCGCTCGTTTGACATTAAAATACTATTTTCCACAAAAATCTCCTTCTTTTTAACAAATTAATTAAATATTTAATATTATATAATAAAAAGAGGTTACTTTCAAGGTTTGAAAATAGAACGGATAATTTTAAATTCTTAAAAAAGGAGGAAAATTTATGCAAAAATTTAGTAATTTTAAATGTGATCTATATAATAATTGTAAAACGGTAAAATCTTTATTTGAAGTTGAAAATTTTTTAAAAAATTTATGTTATGTGAAAAATTCATTTTGTTTTGTAAAAAAAGGAAAATATATATTAGATAAAAATAAAAGAATTTAACTTTATATTTTAACTTTTTTATCTATAATTTATTATTTTAATCTGTAATTTTTATTACATTACAGAATTTTGGAGTTTTTTTATTTTGTAATGAAAAAATTTATTTTGAATAAAATTTATAAAGATGTTATATTGATTAGAAAAATTTAATATATTTTAATGAGGTATAAATATGTTGAATAAAATTTGGCCAATATTTATTATTGTATCAATTATATATGCAATTTTTTCTGGAAATTTAGAGCTCTTAAATAATTCAATATTTGAATCAACTGAAAGTACGGTACAAATAACATTAACACTTTTAGGAACAATGTGCTTGTGGAGTGGATTAATGAAAATTGCAAGTAATTTAAGTCTTATTGACAAATTTTGCAAAATGTTAAATCCAGTAATCAATTTTTTATTTCCAGATTTAAAGAAAAATGAAAAAATAAAAAAAGAAATTTCTATGAATATGACAGCAAATATATTGGGATTGGGAAATGCAGCTACTCCACTAGGATTGAAGGCAATGAATAGTATGCAAAAAGAAAATAATAAAAAAGATACTTTAAGTGATTCTATGCTAATGTTTATATTAATAAATACTGCTTCAATACAAATAATTCCTACAACTGTGCTGGCAATAAGGAAAACATTAGGTTCAGAAAATTCAACAGGAATATTAATTCCTGTATGGGGAGCTACAATTTTGGCTGCAGTTGCTGGAATTATTGTTGCTAAATTATTAATTAAAAAGGATAATAAATAAAATAGTAGATGAAAAGGATATAGGCAATCCAATAAACCTAAATTAAATTTATAGGAAAAAATATGAATTTTATTAGTTATATTTCAAATTTAGCTATGCCATTAATAATTATTATTATCATTATATGGGGAATTATTGAAAAAAAGCCAATTTTCGATTTGTTTTTAAAGGGAGCAAAGGAAGGTTTAGAGGTGACATTAAAAATTTTTCCAACATTAATAGGAATTTTTTTTGCAATAGGATTATTACGAAGTTCTGGATTTCTAGATTTTTGTAGTATACTAATTGGTCCAATTACAGGAATGTTGAAAATACCATCAGAAATAATCCCATTGGCATTAGTTAGACCGATTTCTGGAAGTGCTTCAATTGGTGTAGCAACAGATATCATGAAAAAATGTGGCGTTGATAGTTATATAGGAAGTGTAGCTTCAGTGATAATGGGTTCAACAGAAACAACATTATATACTATAGCAGTATATACAAGTTGTGTAAAAATAAAAAAGAATAGAGGGGTTTTAATTGCATCGTTAACAGCTGATTTTATAGGAATTTTAAGTTCAATTATAATTTGTAAAATGATGATGTAGTAGATAGTAATAATAAAATTCAGATATAAAGTAATTGATCATATTGATATTAAATAAAACAGTAAGATTATTTACAATATAGCTGAATTTTATTATAAAATTTAGAATGATATTTAAAAGAATAGTTTAAATTAATTTTGATATGTCGAATTATGTCGACGAAAAATTGTTGACAAAAGTGATTTTTGAGAGTAATATGTATTTATGAATTTTATTTCAACCAAATTTTATCATATTTATTTTTATTTTCTTAATATTTAATTCTGTATGATAGTTTCAAAAGTATTATGAGAAAATTTAAATTATAGTTTACCAAAAGGTTTTTAATTTAATTCTATATTTTTACTGTTTTTATTTTTGTAGAGGAAAAAATTTTTTATGAAAAGCCCCCTTTTCATCTTATTTGTATACCCCTATAATAAAAATACAAATATTAGGTATTTTCCTCTACAGTTAAAATATATATTAAAAAAATTAAGTTACCTATGATAAGTTTCGTTATTGGAGATTTTAAAAGCTCTAAATATTTGCTCTAATAAAAAAATACGTATTAATTGGTGAGGAAAAGTCATTTTTGAAAAACATATAAGCTCATTTGAATTTTTTAATACATTTTCGTATAAACCAAGAGTTCCACCAATTATAAAAGTAATACTACTGAAAGAGTTTAGAGAGATATCTGTAATTTTTTTTGAGAATTCCTCAGATGAAAATTGTTTACCTTTTAAATCTAAAGCTAATACATAAGATCCTTTTTCTATATGTGATAATATGTTATTTGATTCTTTTTGTTTAATTTGATTAATTAATGAATCATTAAGATTATTTGGTAATTTTTCGTCAGGTAATTCAATAATAGTTAAATTGCAATACTTTGATAATCTTTTAGAATATTCAGATAATGCATCTTGCAAATATTTTTCTTTTAATTTTCCAACACAAATTATATTTATATGTAACATGTAAATTCTCCTTGATTATGAAATTTTTATAATTTTTGAGGGTTGAATTCTAGTTGCGACATTTATATCTAATTTTGAAATATCGCACTTGTTGTTTATTAATTCATCAACTACAGTTTTGTAGGCTAGCTCTGGAAAATTATTTTCTTTGCTTAAATGACCTAGCATTATTGATTGCAAGTTGGCACCAATTAAATTTGAAATTAAATTACCAGCATCTATATTTGATAGATGACCGTTTATTCCAGATATTCTCTGTTTTAAATAATATGGATATCTAGAAAATTTCAAGATTTCTGGGTCATAATTAGATTCTAGTAAAATAAAAGAGCTATCTCGTAAATTTGTTATTATTTCAGGTGTTATATGACCTAAATCTGTTGCGATACTTATTTTTTTATTTTCACTTTTTATATTAAAACCGCAAGGGTCTGCAGCATCATGTGGGATTGAAAATGGATGTAATTGTAGGTCACCAACAGTGAAGTCAATTGAAGATGAAAATAATCGTTGAAGTTTTTTATCGATTTTAGCTGATTGAACAGGCATTGCTGACCAAGTTTTTTCTGTTGCATATACGGGAATATTGTATTTGCTTGAAAGAGTTCCAATGCTTTTTACATGATCTAAATGTTCATGAGTAACTACAATTGCATCAATTTTCTCTATTGGTACATTAATAGAAGAAAGTGCATTTACTATTTTTTTTGCACTTTCTCCTGCATCAATTAAAATATTTGTATTTTCATTTTGAACAAATAAACTATTTCCACTACTTCCACTATATAAACTACAAAAATTTAACATATAATCCGATCCTTTTATTCAGTAACTCTAACTATATTAGCACCTAAATTTCTAAATTTCATTTCAATATTTTCATAACCTCTATCAATATGTTCAAGATTATAAAGCTCTGTTGTACCATTTGCTATAATTCCAGCTATTATAAGAGCAGCACCGGCTCTTAAATCTGTGGCATATACAGGTGCTCCGGATAATGAATTTACACCTTCGAAAAATGCTGTTTTACCTTGAGCAGTAATGTTAGCACCCATTTTATTTAATTCATAGGTATATTGAAATCTTGATTCCCATATATTTTCAGATATTACACTAGTTCCTTCTGCTATTGAAAGAACAACTCCCATTTGAGCTTGTAAATCTGTTGGAAATCCAGGATAAGGCGCAGTTTTTATGTTTGTTTTTGTTGGACGTTTATTACACCAAACTCTAATTTCATCACCAGTATCTTCAACATGGCCACCAATTTCAATAATTTTTGCTGTTAAACAATCTAAGTGTTCACTTACACAATTTTTTAATATGATATCACCTTGTGATGCAACTGCAGCAAGCATAAAAGTTCCAGCTTCTATTTGATCTGGTACTACTGAGTATGATGAACCGCTCTTTAGAGATTTTACACCATTAACCTTTATTATATCAGTTCCTGCACCACGAATGTCTGCTCCAAGTGAATTTAAAAAGTTTGCAACATCAACAATGTGAGGTTCTTTTGCAGCGTTGTCTATTGTTGTTGTTCCTTCGGCAAGCACTGCAGCAAGCATTATATTTATTGTTGCACCAACTGAAACTGTATCCATATAAATAGGAGCGCCAACTAATTTTTCTGCTCGAGCTATAACTTTACCATTTGCAACTTCAATATTTGCACCTAAAGCTTCGAAACCTTTTATGTGCTGGTCTATTGGTCTTGCACCTAATTTGCATCCTCCAGGAAGACCTACTTCAATATCTTGATTGTGACATCTTCCTAATAATGCACCGATTAAATAATAAGATGATCTAAATTTACTTGTCATATCTAATGGAGCTTTGTAGCTTTCTATATTTGAAGTGTCAAATCTTACTGTATTGTTGTCAAGCCATTCTACTTTTGCTCCTAATTTTTCTAATATTTTACATTGTATTTGTACATCACTAATATTTGGTAAATTTTCTACAGTACAAACACCATTTATTAATAGGGTAGCTGGGATAATCGCAACTGCAGCATTTTTTGCTCCGCTGATAGTTACTTCACCATGCAACTTTGTTCCACCTTGTATAACTAATTTTTCCAAATGAATAACCTCCATATATATAATATAAATATATATACCACAAAAAGAATATTTTTACAACCCACAAAATTATATTGTATTAACAATTTATAAGAATTTGATAAATTTGCGTAGTTTACAGATTTTCGAATAATTCAATTAATTTGAATTTGATTTTTATATCTGGAGTGGCATTAGAGTTTGAAATAATTGATAGCTCCTCTTCAGATAAATTTTCTTGAAGAAGTTGCTCTGAGCTCTCGGAAAAGTTAAGATTATTTGAATCAATTATGCAAAGTGATGGAAACATTACGCACCACCAGTTTTGACCCTTACCATCTCCAAGTTCAATTTTTAATGCATCATAATATCCTTCTGGTAAAATTATTTCAGAATATTCTTTTGTAGGAAAATAAAAATTCCCAATGAATACGGTAACTGGATAAGTATATCCATTATCAGTTGCTATTTTTTTTGCTAGATTGGTTATATTGTTTTTTTGTGAATTCAAGATTTCCAAGGCATCTTTTTTTGTATTTATATTAGAAAAATATGGTTTCATGTAATCAATAACAGCATCTCTTATTTTATATTTTAAAATTTGATCTTCTGTAGAATCACTATTAGCGACAACATGTAATCTTAAAAAATTATTTGAAATGTTTTTAAACATATTTTTTGAATATGATCTTGCAGAGATAAATATAAATATAGTAATTAATAAAAAAATTAATGATAACTTAAGAAAAAAATTTTTAAATTTACTCATAATACCTCCCGATTAATTGTTAATAATTATAGTATTAACCAATAATTGGAAAATATACATAAGTAAAATGTCGAAAAAAGAAGGGCGATTTAAATTGACATCACTAGACTCTGATGTTAAAATTCGAATATGAAAATAAGGAGGCTTCAGTATGAAGTTAAATAAATATATACAAAAATCATGTTGCTTTTATGCAAGTGATTGGCATTTAACTGTTATGTTATTGCCATACATTAATAATAAGGTACAAGAAAATTGTAGTATATATATGAAATGTGAAAATAATATTGAAGAAAAAATGAATATATTATTAAATAAATTAACTTTAAAAAATAAAAAAAATATAATGAATATTAATTGGGGAAATTTAGTAGCTGAAGATAATATAGATGATAATGAAAAAATATATATTGTATCTGGTAGTGATAAATACATAAAAAATATTAATAATTTGATAGAGCAGTGTTATGATAAGAAAAATTATAATATAAAAATAATAAATTGCTACGAGGTTAGAGATAATGAAGATTTAGGAAAAATAATAAGTGAAAATGGATACACACAAATTTTAAATACAAAGGGTGAATGTGATATAAAAAAAACAGTTTTATAATAAATAAAAAAATAATTATTAATGTGGTTAAATTTGTAATAAAACCGTTGACTATAAGAATAAAATAATATAATATAAAGTAATCAAAAAACATTTTAACATTTAGGAGGATAGAATGGATATGTCATATGAAGAAGCAAAAGCAAAATTACAAGCGCAAAATCAGGAGCAAGTATTATCTAATTATAGTAGATTAGATGAGAGCACACAAAAAGAATTAAGAGAACAAATTAGCAAAATAGATTTTAAACAATTTAATAAGTTATATGATTCAACAAAGGAAGAGGTTTCTTTTGAAAATGATGTGATTGAACCAATTTCTTATATAGAAGAATCAAAAATATCTAAAGAAGAGCTTAATAAATATTTAACTTTAGGTGAGAATGCAATAAAAAATGGTGAATATTCAGTTGTAACAATGGCTGGAGGTCAAGGAACTAGACTGGGACATAGTGGACCAAAAGGTACTTTTGATATTGGATTAGATTCACATAAATCAATATTTGAAATTTTGGTAGACAATTTAAAATCTGCAAATGAAAAATATAATGTTATTGTGCCTTGGTATATCATGACAAGTAAAGAGAATGATGCACAAACACAAGAATTTTTTGAAAAAAATAATTACTTTGGCTATGATAAAAATAGCATAAAGTTTTTCCAACAAGGAAAATTACCAATGTGTAATGAACAAGGAAAAATTCTTGTTAATGAACAAGGAATTATAAAAGAAGCATCTGATGGTCATGGTGGAATATTTCAATCAATGAAAAGAAATAATATTACAACAGATATGGAAAAAAGAGGAGTTAAGTGGGCTTTTATTGGTCCTGTAGACAATGTCCTTGTAAAAATGGTTGATCCAATTTTATTAGGTGTAATGATTGATAAAAATGTTTCTGCCGGAGGTAAGAGTGTTGTTAAAGCAAATCCATCAGAAAAAGTTGGTGTTTTCTGCAAAAGAAATGGAAAACCTGGGGTTGTAGAATATACAGAGATTTCAAAAGAAATGGCAGAAAAAACTGATGCAAATGGAGAATTAGTTTTTGGTGAATCACATATAAATTGTAATATGTTTAGTGTAAAAGCAATTGAAGAAGTTGCAAATAAAAATTTACCTTATCATATTGCACACAAAAAAGCTAGTTATCTTGATGAAAATGGAAATTTAGTTGTTCCAGATAAACCAAATGCTTATAAATTTGAATCATTTATTTTTGATGCGTTTGATATGCTAGACGATATGGCAATTTTAAGAGTAAAAAGAGAAGAAGAATTTGCACCTGTAAAAAATGCAGAAGGAACAGATAGCCCAGAAACAGCAAGAGCTTTATATAAAAAATTTAATAATATAAAATAATAATAGATGTAGTAAGGTAATCTAGAAAATAAACTAATTTATTTTTAAAGATTGCCTTTTTTACTTTACAAATAAGAATATAAAAATTAAAATGTAAGAGTAAAATAAAAGTTACAAGGAGGAGAAAATGAATTATTTAGAAAAATATAATGAATGGTGTACAAGTTCAATTTTTGATGAAGATACAAAAAATGAATTAAAAAATTTAAAAAACGAAAATGAAATAAAAGATAGATTTTATAAGAACTTAGAATTTGGTACTGCAGGATTAAGAGGAATAATTGGTGCTGGTACAAATAGAATGAATAAATATACTGTAACTCAGGCTACACAAGGATTAGCAAATTATATAAAGAAAAATCATGGAGAAAATAAGGGAGTTGCAATTGCATATGACTCAAGAAATATGTCTATTGAATTTAGTAAATGGACTGCATTATGCTTGAATGCAAATGGAATTAAAACATATCGTTTTGAATCTTTAAGACCTACTCCAGAATTATCATTTGCTTTAAGACATTTAGGTTGTATTGCTGGAATTGTAATTACTGCAAGCCATAATCCAGCTGAATATAATGGATATAAGGTTTATTGGGAAGATGGAGCACAAATTGTTGCACCTGTTGATAAAGAAATTATGAATGAAGTTAAAGCAGTAACTGATTTTTCAGAAATAAAGGACATTACTTTAGAAGATGCAAAAAAATTAGGATTATACAATGAAATTGGTGAAGAAGTTGATAATGCATATATTGATGAATTAAAGAAATTAGTTTTAAATGAAGATATAATTAGAAAAGTTCAAAAAGATTTAAAAATAGTATATACACCATTACATGGAACAGGTAATTTACCAGTTCAAAGAATTTTAAAAGAAATAGGATTTGAAAATGTTTATGTTGTTCCAGAGCAAGAAAAACCAGATGGAAATTTTTCGACAGTAACATATCCTAATCCAGAAGATAAAAAAGCTTTTGCTTTGGCACTGGATTTGGCACATAAAGTTGATGCAGATATAGTACTTGCAACAGACCCAGATGCTGACAGATTGGGTATTTATGCAAAAGATACAAAAACTGGTGAATATATGTCTTTTACAGGAAATATGTCTGCATTATTAATTGCAGAATATGAATTATCTCAAAAAAAGGCAAAAGGAATTTTACCACAAAATGGAGCATTAATAACTACAATTGTTTCATCAAATATGGCTTCTGCAATTGCAAAAGAGTATGATGTAAAATTAATTGAAGTTTTAACAGGCTTTAAGTACATAGGAGAGCAAATAAAATTATTTGAAAAAACAAAAGAAAATGAATATGTATTTGGATTTGAAGAAAGTTATGGTTGTTTAATTGGAACACATGCAAGAGATAAAGATGCAATTGTTGCAGTTATGGCGTTATGTGAAGCCGCAGCTTATTATAAAAATGAAGATTTAACTTTATGGGACCAAATGATCAATATTTATGAAAAATATGGATATTATAAAGAAGGTCAAATTGCAGTTACAATGAAAGGAATAGATGGAGCAGAAAAAATAAAAGCTATATTGGAAAACTTAAGAAAAAATCCACCAAAAACTTTAGCAAATTATGATGTTATTGAAACAAGAGATTACGAAAGTGGAGTAATTCAAAATTGTTTAACTCAAGAAAAAAGCACAACAGGGTTACCAAAATCCAATGTTTTATATTATGACTTACAAGATAATGCATGGTGTTGTGTAAGACCATCAGGAACAGAGCCTAAAATTAAATTTTATATAGGGGTAAAAGGAAATAGTTTAGAAGATGCAGACAAAAAGCTAGAGGAATTAACTGATGCAGTAAAAAAGTTCGAAAAATAAATTAAAAATTTAATAGAGAAATTATTTAAATCGAAAGTATAATTTAATAGTTAGATATATATTTAGTAAAGTATAAAAAAATAAAAAGAAGCACTTAAGAAAAGTGCTTCTTTTTTGAAAATGTTTTAAAAGACAAACCAAGGAACCGCCTCGCTCAGAGGTATATCTTTTCGATATTCTTGGTTTAAAGTTGAAAGCGGATACTCGGAGCTTCTTGTTGATCTGTTACCACTCGCTAAATAGAAAGTCTGACCCTCTGAATGAAGAACTTTCATCGTTGCAGCCAAATCTGAAATTCCACAACAAGGTTTTGAACCTGTTCGTTCCATATTTTTTCCTTCTGTTGCGTTGGAATAACATCCGAGTGCTTTTGAATCGGTGCATACCAATTTATAGGCTGTTGGAAGACTTACATTTTGCGAATCAATAATGCGATTCATTAATGTTGCAAGGAAAAGTATATATTCAAGAACCTCTCCAAGTCTCAAACCATTAAATCTTCCGATTGATTCAAGCTGATTGTAACTGAAACCAGTTAAAGGGATTCTTCCTGCTTCAAATGACAGTAAAATATTTGTTCCGCAGTATCGATTAAAGTCTTTTGGAAGTGAAGGTGAGTAAATTGGAACATTAAATTCTTCTATTGGGGACTTCAAAGCAATTTTTAAATTTTTTCGGAATTCTCTTTCTTTGTCATTATTTCCAGAATATTTCAGAATTCGTTTATACGAGTTGTCTGTTGACTTTGGAACAAGAATAGATTTAATTTTACTTATTGTTGACATGCCACTCTCAGGTAAAAATACGGAAAGCCTTTTAAGGCATTCGGTTGTGTACTCATCAGAAAAATTCTCGGGAAATTCGGCCTCTAAAAGAGCCTTTAACATTTCAGGGATAACTGATTTCGATGTTGCCTTTGGCTGGTCGTTTTCGTCAAAATGAACGAAAAATTCATGACCATTAAGTACATAGCGTGATTCCTCATTCAAAATATCAAAGATCTTGTCAGTTAAACTTCCGACAAACATTCTTCCAACGTAGTCTCCAAGGACATTTTCAATTGCGTTTCTTGATAACATAATTCTGACCTCCAATGATGTATTTTCGATATATTATCAAATTAAATGTAACACATAATGTGTATGTTATCAATTTTAACATATTATGTAAATAATTACAAGTAGAATTAAAAAATAGTTGTATTTAATTTATGATAAAAAACGAGGTTGATTAAAAAAAATGATTGTGATAAAATTCAAGTGTATAAAGAAATATAAATAATATTTTACAAAAGCAAAGTGGAGATGATTTATTTTGAAATATAACAAAACTATGATGCAATATTTTGAGTGGTATTATCCAGAAAATTGCACTTTATGGTATAGAATAAAAAAAGATGCACAAAATTTAAAGAATTTAGGAATTAATATGGTATGGTTGCCACCTGCATATAAGTGTGCTTCTGGTATTCATGATGTTGGATATGGAGTTTATGATTTATATGATTTAGGTGAATTTGATCAAAAAGGTACAGTTCCAACAAAATATGGTCTTAAAGATCAATATTTGGAAGCAATTGAGGCTTTACATAGATGTGATATAAAAGCAATTGCAGATGTAGTTTTTAATCAAAAAATGGGGGCAGATGAAACTGAAGATGTAATTGCTTGTGAAGTCTATATGAATGATAGAAATGTTATATCTGGAGAGCCATATAATATTTTAGCATGGACAAAATTTAATTTTAATAATAGAAGTAATAAATATTCTGATTTTAAATGGAATTGGACACATTTTCATGGTGTAGATTGGGATGACCGAGGCAAAAAAAGTGCAATTTTTAAATTTTATGGAAAAAATTGGGATAATGATGTAGATAAAGAAAATGGAAATTTTGATTATCTAATGGGAGCTGATGTTGACTTAAATAATGTTGACGTAGTTGAAGAGCTTAATAATTGGGGAAAATGGTATTTAAAATTTTGCGATTTAGATGGATTTAGATTAGATGCCATAAAACATATGAGAGAAAGTTTTTTCAAAAACTGGGTTGATAATATGCAAAACAGTTCCGATAAAGATTTATTTTTTGTTGGTGAATATTGGAATAATAATATTGATATTTTATGCAATTATTTAAATAAAAGTAATCAAAATATGTGTTTATTTGATGTACCACTTCATTACAATTTATATAATGCTTCAAATAGTGGTGGAAATTATGATATGAGAAAAATATTTGATGGAACACTTGTACAAGCTATGCCTAATAATGCTGTTACTTTTGTTGATAATCACGATACTCAAATGGGACAAGCGTTACAATCTGAAATACAAGGATGGTTTAAACCGTTAGCATATGCTCTAATTTTACTTAGGGAGTCTGGAGTTCCATGTATTTTTTATGGTGATTATTATGGAACACACGGAAATGCAGATTCATCAATAAAAACTAAAATTAATCCAATATTATTTGCAAGGAAATTGTATGCATATGGAAAACAAATTGATTATTTTGATGATGAACATATTATTGCTTGGGTAAGAGAAGGCGATAAAGAGCATAAAAATTCTGGATTAGTTGTTATAATGAGTGATAATGCAGGAGGTTCAAAAGCTATTAATGTAGGACAAAATTTAGCAAATTGTGTATTATCAGATATAACTGGAAATATGAAAGAAAATGTTTATGTTGATAAGGATGGAAATGGTATTTTTTATTGTAATGGCGGAAGTGTTTCTGTCTGGGCTAGAAAATAGATTAAAATTATATAGTTATTAAAAAATTAATTAAAGGGTTTATGAGTTCCTATAAAAAACTTAAATTTTATTATATAAGGAATGAATTTAATGGATATATTACAAATTATAGCTGATGAATTAAATGTTAAATATAAGCAAGTTGAAAATGCAGTAAATTTAATTGATGAAGGAAATACAATTCCTTTTATAGCTAGATATAGAAAAGAAGTTACTGGCGGATTGAGTGATGAAGATTTAAGAATATTATATGAGAGACTAAATTATTTAAGAAATCTTGAAAACAGAAAAGAAGAAGTAAAAAATTCTATTGAAGAGCAAGGAAAACTTACAGATGAGATAGTGAATGCATTACAAAATGCTAAAATTTTAGCTGAAGTTGAAGATATTTATAGACCATACAAGCAAAAAAAGAGAACAAGAGCTACTGTTGCTAAGGAAAAGGGACTAGAGCCACTTTCAGAAGCTTTAATTAATCAAGACAATAAAGTTTCTATAGAAGAAATTGCAAAGAAATTTATTGATCCAGAAAAAGGTGTTGAAACAGTTGAGGATGCCATAGCTGGAGCTAAAGATATTATAGCTGAAAATATTTCCGATAATCCAACATACAGAAAAGAAATAAAAAGATATTGCTATAGGGATGGGGTTATTGCTACAGAAGTAAACGAAAAAGATGAGAAAGAAGATAAAGCAACATATCAAATGTATTTTGACTTTAATGAAAAAGTTAATAAAATTCCAAGTCATAGGATTTTAGCTATAAATAGAGCAGAAAAAGAAAATGCTATAAAATTAAAAATTCAAAAACCAGAAGAGAATATTATTGATTTTATTGAAAGAGATGTTATAAAAGATAAAAACAGTAATTATGCAAATATTCTTGAAGATACTGTTGAAGATAGTTTTAAAAGATTAATTGAACCATCTGTTGAAAGAGAAATAAGATCAGATTTAACAGAAAAGGCTGAGGAAAAGGCTATAAAAGTTTTTGGACAAAATGCAAAACAATTATTAATGGGAGCTCCACTTAAAGGTTTGACTGTTATGGGATTTGATCCTGCATATAGAACTGGATGCAAAATTGCTGTTATTGATGAAACTGGTAAATTATTGGCAACAACAACTGTATATCCTACAGAGCCACAAAATAAAGTTGAAGAAGCAAAAAAAGAGCTAAAATCTTTAATAAAAAAATATAATATAAATATGATTGCAATTGGTAATGGAACTGCATCAAGGGAATCTGAAAAGTTTGTTGCCGATATGATTTCAGAAATTGACCAAGAAGTATATTATGCTATAGTTAGTGAGGCAGGAGCTTCTGTATATTCAGCTTCTAAGCTTGCTACTGAAGAATATCCTGATATAAATGTTTCATTAAGAGGGGCAATATCAATAGCTAGAAGATTACAAGATCCTTTAGCAGAACTTGTAAAAATAGATCCAAAAGCTATTGGAGTTGGTCAATATCAACATGATGTTAATCAAAAGAAACTAGCAGAAAGTCTTGCAGGCGTAGTAGAAGATGCAGTTAATGAAGTCGGAGTTGATGTAAATACTGCTACTCCATCTTTATTATCATATGTTTCTGGAATTAATAAAACAATTGCGAATAATATTGTTAAATATAGAGATGAAAATGGAAAAATAATGGAGAGAAAAGAGCTACTAAAAGTTCCAAAATTAGGAAAAGTTGCTTTTGAACAATGTGCAGGGTTTATAAGAATTTTTGATGGAAAAAATCCACTTGAAATAACAGCTGTTCACCCAGAAAGTTATGAAAAGGCAGAGCAATTGTTAGAAAATATTGGGTATAAAAAAGAGGATTTAAAAGATTTAGAAAAATTAAAAGATATCAAATTAAAATTAAGTGGTGTAAATATAAAAGATATGTCACAAAAATTAGAAATTGGAGAAATGACATTAAAAGATATTATTGATGAGCTTTCAAAACCTGGAAGGGACCCAAGAGATGAAATGCCTAAGCCAATACTTCGTTCTGATGTATTAAAATTTGAAGATTTGAAGGAAGGTATGGTATTAAATGGAACAGTAAGAAATGTTATTGATTTTGGTGCTTTTGTTGATATTGGAGTAAAGCATGATGGTTTAGTTCATATATCTGAATTAAGCGAAAATTATGTTAAAAATCCATCTGATGTTGTTTCAATTGGTGATATTGTAAAAGTTAAGGTTATAAAAATTGATAATGATAGACAGAAAGTTAGTCTTAGTATGAAGATTTAAGGTAGCCATTGCCAAAACAAAAAAAGGTTTGAATTTTATTCAAACCTTTTTTGTTTATTCATCTTCGCTTCTTAATTTTTCAGCATTGGCTGCTGCTGCTAAGTTGTCTATTAAGTCGTCTAAATTTCCGTTTAGAAAGTCGTCCATTTGGAAGATGCTCATTCCTATTCTGTGGTCTGTTATACGACCTTGTGGATAGTTATATGTTCTTATTTTTTCACTTCTGTCACCACTACCAACTTGTGATTTTCTGCTGTTTTCTATTGCTGCATCTTGTTTAGCTTTTTCTATTTCGTATAGTCTTGATTTTAATAGTTTCATTGCATAATCTTTATTTTGAAATTGAGATCTTTCAGTTTGACATTCTGCTATAATTCCTGTTGGAATGTGAGTTAGTCTTACGGCTGATGAAGTTTTATTGATATGTTGTCCTCCGGCACCTGATGCTCTAAAAACATCCATTTTTATATCTGCTGGATTTATTTCAATTTCGACATCTTCAACTACTGGAAGAACAGCTACTGTTGCAGCTGATGTATGTATTCTACCACTGCTTTCTGTGTCTGGAACTCTTTGAACTCTATGTGTTCCACTTTCGAATTTTAATCTACTATATGCACCTTTTCCAGTTATCATAAATGAAATTTCTTTATAACCACCTAATCCTGTTTCGTTTTCATTTAAAACTTCTAATTTCCAGTGTTTTCTTTCTGCATACATTGAATACATTCTAAATAATGTTCCTGCAAATAGTGCTGCTTCGTCTCCACCTGTTCCTGCTCTAATTTCACAAATAATGTTTTTGTCATCATCTGGATCTTTAGGAATTAATAAAAGTTTTAGCTCTTCTTCTAGTTTTGGTAGTTTTTCTTTACAGTCTAAATAATCCATTTCAGCTAAATCTTTTAGCTCTGGGTCATTTAACATTTCTTTTGCTTCATCTAATTGTTGTTTTACTTTTTTATATTCACGATATTTTAAAACAATTGGCTCTAAATCAGCGTGCTCTTTCATATAATTTTTCCATTCTGTTTGAGCAGCTATTATTTCAGGGTCACTTATTTTTTTTGTTAAATCTTCATATTTTTTTTCAACATCATCAAGTTTTTGAAACATAAATAATTACTCTCCTCTTTTATAAAATTAATAAATTGAAGTTTAAATTTTTATTTAAACTTCAAATTTACTATTTATGCATTTAATTGTTTTACTAATTCTTCTACATCGATTCCGTGTACATCACAGGCTTCTTCTAATGTTTCAGCTTGAGATGCAGGGCAACCTAAACAATGCATTCCTGCTTCTAATAAAAGTGAAGCTTTTTCAGGACATTCTTGTAATAAATCTCCTATTTTTGTATCTTTATTAATAGTCATAATTGTTACCAACCTTTCTTTTTATTTAAACAGTAATAATATTTTAACACAAATTTTGCCAAAAGTATAGACAAAATCAAAAAAATGTTATATTATTACGCAAGTTGTTACAAATATTATTATAATTTTAATTCTAAAAAAAATTCAAAAAGATTTAATTCAAAAATCTAAAAAAATTTCCAAGTAACAAAATTAAATAGAAAGAGGTGGTTTAATATTGATTTATTAGATTTATTTTTTGTTGTTTTATTATTTAATTTATTTGTAATTTTTAGCTCCATTTATAATAAATTTGAATGCAAATATTCTAAAAATAAACAGGGAGAAAAATTAAAAATAAAAAAACAGACTTTTAGGGAGGATGAATAAAATTAAAAAAATACTTATTTTAATTTGTAGTTTTATTTTAGATATTTTAGGTATTTTTATTTTTAAAGATATTTTTTATGCAAAAAAAATAATAATTAAATATGCAATAAATCCATTTGATATTTGTGAAAAACAGCCACAATTATGGAATAATATTAAATTACTATTTATTTTTTCATATATAATTTCCTCAATAATTATTAGTAGTAATATATTTAAAATAATAAAAAATATAAAAGAAAATAATGAAAAAAATTCAAAGAAAAATAATAATTATTATAATAAAAATAATCAAAAAAATATTAGAAAAAATAAAATAACGAAAAACAGAAAAAAATTAAAAAATAATATAAATATAATAAATTTGGATGAAAATTATGAAAAAAAATTAGAAATATGTGTTGGAAAAATACCAGAAATAAATGAAAAAGTATATATTCCAGAAAAGGGATTATATCAAAATATATTAATAACAGGAACAATAGGAACAGGGAAAACAAGCAGTGCAATGTATCCATTTACAGAACAATTAATTGAATATGAAAGTGAAAATTATGATAAAAAAATAGGAATGCTAATATTAGATGTAAAAGGAAACTATTTTAATCAGGTAAGAAAATTTGCATATAAATATAACCGATTGGACGATGTAATTGTAATTGAATTAGGCGGAAAATATAAATATAATCCATTAAATAAACCTAATTTAAAAGCAAGTGTTTTAGCTAATAGACTAAAAATAATTTTAGAGCTATTTTCAGGAAAAACAACAGAGTCGTATTGGATAGACAAATCCGAACAAATCTTATGTGAGTGTATAAAATTTTGCAGATTATATAATGATGGATATGTGAATTTTGAGGAGCTTCATAATTTAGTAACAAATCAAAATTATTATATTGAAAAAATAGAAATTGTAAAAAAATTATTTCAAAAAAATAAATTTTCTAAAGAAGAATGTTATGATTTATTAACTTCAATTACTTTTTTCGAAAAAGAATTTTATAAATTAGATTCAAGAACAATGTCAATTTTAAAGTCAGAAATTACAAGAATAACAAATTGTTTTATATCAGATTATCAAGTATCTAAAACATTTAACCCCACACAAATTGAACAAAATTTTTACGGTTTAGAAGAAATATTATCAAAAGGAAAAATTGTTGTTTTAAATATGAATATTGCAGAATATAAAAATTTATCAAAAATAATTGCTGCATATTTAAAATTAGATTTTCAATCTGAAGTTTTATCTAGGCTTGCACAAAATAATAAAAATAAAACAAGACCAGTTGCATTTATTTCTGATGAATATCACGAATATATTACTGAAACAGATGCGGATTTTTTTGCACAAAGCAGGGAAGCAAAATGTATTAATATTGTTGCAACACAAAGTTATACATCATTATTAAAAACATTAAACGATGAATCAATTTTAAAAGTTGTAATTCAAAATTTAATTAATAAAATTTGGTTTAGAACTGATGATACATATACAATTGAAGAGGTTCAAAAACAGATTGGTAAAGAAGAAAAAGAAAAAATATCTAAAAGTATATCGGAAAATGCAAAAGAAACTAAATACTCATATGTTACGAAAACATTTAAATCTACAGATTCTAATATTTCAGAAAGTATTAGCTCTACATATGAAAAAGATTATGTTTTTGATACAAAATTTTTTACACAAGAATTAGAAACATTTGTTGCTTTGGCATTTTTATCTAACGGAAATAAAATAATAAAACCACAAAAATTAAAATTAATTCCATATTTTAAGAAAGGTTGTGATGACAATAGTTAAAAAAATTTTATATGTTTTAAGTATTATTTCAATTTTTATAATAATTATTTCAACAAAATCGTATGCAGCATATCCAAAATTAATTTCAACTTTACAAGACGCATTTGAATCAATACAAACATGGTTATTAGCACTAGCAACTCCAGCTGCAGGAATTTCGATAGCGACTGGTGCTTTTATGAAAAAATTTAGTTTTGGCGATGATGAAAAAATAAGAACAGGTAAGAAATTAATAAGAACTGCACTAATTTCATATGTATTCATAATTTTATTAAGATTAATATTAACAACAATATCTAATTTATTATCAAGTTAGGATGTGAGAATTTGGATAGTACAAGTATTATAAATGTTATAACACAAACAATAAATACTTTATTTAAAAACTTATTTTCATCTATTGATAATAATATTTATGCTACTTTAGATGATATAACTTTTATAGGAAGTGATATATTAAATGATAATTTTAGTGCTAAGGTATTAGGAACGAGTACTACTACAGGAATAATAATTATAGCAAATGCTTTGTTAATTGGACTTACAATATATTATGCAACTAAGTTTTTATTTTCTAATTATACAATGACACAAATTGAAAAACCATATCAGTTTATTTTTAAAATTTTAATTATTACTGTATGTGTTAATTGTTCATATTTTATTTGTGAACAAGTGTTAAATATAAATTATTTAATATCTGGTTCAATTAGAGAAGTTGGTGAAAGAGTTTTAAATACCAACATTAGTTTTGAAGAGCTAATATTACGAATTAATTCAGTAATATTAATTGATGATTCATTAAATATTTTTTCGTTTGATGGAGTTATAAAAAGTTTTACTTCAATTAGTTTATTAAATTTGTTATTTTCATATGCATTAAGATATGTAATGATAAAGGTTTTTGTTTTATTAACACCATTTGTTATAATAACATTATTAAATAATTCCACAATGTGGATATTTAAATCATGGATAAAATCCGTAATTACATTATTATTTGTGCAGTCATTTGTTTCTATTATTTTACTCGTAATTTTTTCAATGACATTTTCAATGGGAGATACATTTTCAAAATTAATTTATATAGGATCAATTTATGCGTTGATAAAGGCAAATTCATTATTAAGACAAATAATTGGAGGAATAACTACAGAAGTGTCTGGAGGAATATCTGGAATAAAAAGTTTATTAAAATAACAATTATATTTTGAACAATATAATTGCTCGTATAGAGGTTTATGGGTAACCATTTAAAAATCCAAATATATTTATAAGGAGAGAATAGTTAAAATATTTTTATATTTTAATTTGTGAAAAAATGAAATTTATATTTCCACAAAATTACAAATTTAATAATAAGATATTAGGTGTATTTGATTATAGTACAGCTATAATTAATATCGTATGGTATGTTTTTGTATACATTATAATTAATTTTATATTTAATAATTTAAAAATAAAAATATTTGTATTTATATTATTAGCATTTCCATTTTTTCTTTTTTCTGTGATAGGATTTAATCATGAAAATATTGTGGATGTAATAAAATATATAATTAAATATTTTAAAAATAGAAAATTGTATTTATATAAATAAAAAAATGTATTGAATTTGAAAGTAAAATTCAATACATTCTTTTTATTCTTTTGGTAATTCATATTTACTATTTTTTTCTTTTTGTTTAAATAGTGTTATTTTATTTCCAATTGTTTGAACTAAAGTTGAATTAGTGAGATTTGAAATTTCTATTCCTAAATTTTTTGCTGTATCTGGGGCTGTTTCTAGTACATGAATTTTTATTAATTCACGGGCATCTAATGCATCAGATAGTTGTTGAATTAAATTTTCTGATATTCCAGATTTTCCTATTTGAAATATTGGTTCAAGTGTATTAGCTAAACTTCTTAAATAAGCTCTTTGTTTACTTGTCATAATAATTTTCCTTTCATTTTATAATACAACAATTTTACAACAAAAATTACAAAATTGCAAGAAAAACATAATATGTAGATAGAGCAAAAAATAATTCAATTGCAAGTAAAAGTGTAAATTTTATGTGAAGAATTAATGAAACCGTAGATTTTAAGAAATTAAAATGATATATTAATAATAAGTTTTTTATTAGGAGGGATTATTTTGATTGAGCTTAAAAATGTGACAAAAAAATATGGAAATTTTAAAGCTGTAGATAATATCAGTTTCAAAATTGAAAAGGGCGAAGTAGTAGGTTTTTTAGGACAAAATGGTGCAGGAAAAACAACAACAATGAAAATGATAACTGGATTAATTGAACCAACTAATGGAGAAATTTTTATTGAAGGTGAGAAAATTTCTAGAAAATCAAGAAAATGTATTGGATATATGCCAGAAAATACTCCGTTATACCAGGAATTAACTGTAAAAGAGTTTATTGACTATATGGCAGAGCTAAAAGGATTAAAAAGACAAGAGCGTAAACAGCAAGTTCAAAAATTAATAACAGATTTAGGTCTAGCTGATGTTGAAAATAAACTTATTAGAAATATTTCAAGAGGATATAAGCAAAGAGTAAGTTTATCAGGAGCTTTGATTGGAAATCCAGATATATTAATTTTAGATGAGCCGACAGTTGGATTAGATCCAAAACAAGTAATTGAAATAAGAAATTTAATAAAATCATTAAGAAAAAATCATACAGTTTTCATAAGTTCACATATTTTGTCGGAGATCAGTCAAATGTGTCAAAAAGTAATTATTATTAATAAAGGAAAAGTTGTTGCTATAGATACTCCTAATAATTTGGAAAATAAAATTGCAAGAAATAGTATAGTTATAAATATTGAAGATCCAAATGAAAATATAGAAAAAATTAAAGAAAAGATACCTGAAATTATTGAAATAAAATTCATAAATAAATTAGAAAAAGATATAAAACAATATGAAATATTTGTAAAAGAAAATGCTGATATAAGAAAAAAATTATTTGAAATACTTCCACAGGAAAATATATCAATATTAGAGCTAAAAAATTCGGAAGTTGGATTAGAAGAGGCATTTATTAAATTGATAGAATCTGAAGGAGGAAATAAAGATGTGGGCAATAGTTAAAAAAGAGTTTAAGACAATTTTTTATTCCCCAATGGGGTATATAGTTGTAGCAATGTTTTTAATAGTATATAGTACAATTTTTTATGCTACAGCTATTGCAAGTGGAAGTGTTGATTTGAGTTCAACATATTATTGGACAGCTGTATATGGGTTACCATTTATAATGGCTATATTAACTATGAGATCATTTGCTGAAGAAAGAAGTAAGGGAACAGAACAATTATTAGAAATTTCACCAAAAAGTATTTTTTCAATAGTCATGGGAAAATTTTTTTCAATGGTTGGTGTAATATGTGTGACTTTAATAATATCATTTATGTATTATTTCATATTACTTAAATTTGGAAATCCTGATATAAAGCTGGTTTTAATAACAATGATTGGATTTATTCTACTTAGTATGGCTTATATTTCTTTTGGAATGCTTGTCTCAAGTTTAACAGAAAATCAGGTAATTGCAGCAGTTGTTACATTAGTATTTTCATTAATACCATTCTTTATATCATATGGTGATGGAATTTTTTCTAATTTGGCATTAATAAATTTATTTCAAAAATTTCCTACAAATGTTATATCACTTAAGGAAATAGTAGGGTTACTATCATTTACAATTATGTGTATTACAATCACGATAATTGTAATACAAAGAAAAAAATGTTTAAAATAGATAGGAGTGAATAATTTTGAAAAATGCATTAGAAGTATTAAAGAAAAAATGGCTTAAAGATACATCTTTAACATTGCTTTTGATTGCAATAATAGTTGCAATATATTTTGAGGTTAATGTTTTAGTTGATAAGTTGAATGTTCCAGATATAGATTTAACAAAATCACAAATATATTCTTTATCAAATGAAACAAAAGATAAAATAAATGGTATTGACAAGAAAATTGATATTTTATTAATAAATATGCAAAATTATGATTATGTAACAGAATATGCAGATAAATATGTGGCAGAAAATCAAAATATTAAAATTGAAAGAATTGATAACTTGGCATCAAGAACAGATATAATGTCTAAGTATAATATGGAATCTTCAGATTCTGGAATTGTTGTAAAGTGTGGTGAAAAAGAAAAAAGAGTTACAATAAGTGATTTATATACATATGAATATACAAATAATTCATATGAAGAAGTTAATATAACAGAAGAAGCTTTAACAAATGCAATTTTAGATGTTACGACAGAAAATAAACCTAAAATATATTTATATAATGTACATAGCTCATATGGGGAAAAATATTTTACAACTCTATCTGAGGGAATAAAGAATGATGCAAATGAATTCGAGTTTTTAGATTTATTAAAAACAGGAAAAATACCAGAAGATTGTAAATGTTTAATAATTCCTACTTTATCAGAAGATATTTCAGATGAAGAAAAATCATATTTTGTAGATTATATAAATAATGGTGGTAATATAATATTATTAGAAGATCCTAATGTATTAAATGCTAATACACCCAAATTTCAAAGCGTTATTGATATGTATGGATTTTCAGTTTCAAATGGTGTTGTAATGGAACAGGATGATGATAAAATGATTCATAACATGCCTGGATTTGTAATTACAGATGTTGATACAAATACTAGTATAACTAAAAATTTGAATATGAATGTTACAATGTGTTTAATGGATCCAGGAAAAATAGAATTTAAAGATTCTGAAACATTAAATCAATTAGGTGTATCATATGAGACAATTGCTAAAGCAAGTCAAACAGCGTTTTTAAGAGCAGACTTAAATAATACAGAATTATCAAAAGGCGAAAATGATCAAGATGCATCAGAAGCAATATTAGGTGCATTAGTTACTAAAAAAGTTAATGATGAAAAAACATCTAAATTAATAGTATACTCTAATGCGATTTTCTCAACGAATATGTCTATATCTATGAGTAATAGTACAATGAGTGCAATTAGTTTTTATAATAATGAAGATATGATAGTTAATTCTGTAAATTATTTAACTGAAAAAGAAAATTCTATAACAATAAGGAAAAAATATGGTGATACAGTTAAATTTACAGTTACAGAAAAAGAAAGTAAAAATATTATAAAAATAATATATGGAATACCATTATTAATTATATTAATTGGATATATTGTTTGGAGAATTAGAAGAAATAAAAAATAAAATTATTATATATGAATATAAAAAAATCCTTTTCATAAATTTTATGAGGAGGATTTTTTATGCTGAAAGTAATTTGTACTTTAATTGGAACATTTATAGGCGCTGGATTTGCATCTGGAAAAGAAATATATTTATTTTTTTTTAAGTACAATATATATGGCATATTAGGAATTGTTATATCAGTAATGTTTATGGGATTTATAATATATAAGACTTTAAATATTTCTAAAAATTATAATATTTTTAATTATAATAATTTTTTGAATTATATAATAAAAAATAAATTAATAAAAATAGTATTAATAAATATTATAGATATTTTTTTAATAATATCATTTTGCATTATGGTTTCAGGATTTTCTGCATTTATGTATCAAGAGTTTAATATAAATATAATTGTTGGGTTTATTTTTATGTTAATGTGTTCATATTGTTCTTTTAAAAAACGTTCAACGGGGATTATTAAGATTAACAATATGTTAATACCAATAATAATTTTTATTATTTTTTTTATTGTAATAAAAAAAATAAATTTATATGAATTGAAATTCGTTTATAACATAAATTTAGAAAAATTTAATTTTAATAAGTATAGAATTGAAAATTTTAAATTTTTAATTTTCAGTATTTTATATGCAAATTATAATTTATTAACAATAATTCCAATTGTAATCACTATGTCTAATGTTACGAAAAATAAAAATGAAATAAAATATATTTCTATAATTTGCTCAATAGTTATTTTGGTTTTGTCATTGTCAATTTTTGCAATTTTGGCTCAGTCTAATTTTGATATAAGTAATTTAGAAATGCCAGTTGTTTTTATTGTGGGAAGATATGGAATATTCTATAAATATATGTATTGTCTTGTTGTTGGAATTGCTATTTTTACTACAGCAATTTCAGTAGGATATGGATATTTACAAAATTACGAAGATAATAAGAAAAGATATGATAAAAGAATATTTTTATTAATGATTTGTTCAATAATAGCAATACCAATTGGATTTTCAAAATTAATTGAATTACTATATCCTATTTTTGGAGGAATAGGTTTAATACAATCAATATATATAATAAAAAAAAGAAAAGATATTTAAAAAATATCTTTTCTTTTTATATTATGGTGAGCCAGGAGGGAGTCGAACCCCCGACACCAGGCTTAGAAGGCCTGTGCTCTATCCAACTGAGCTACTGACCCATAACATAATTAGTATAATATCATATGATTTTGTATTTGTCAATGAAAATAGATAAAAATTTAAATATTTTTTTACATCTGGTTACAATTCTCAGTTTTAATAAAGTATTCCAAAGATGATAATAATTTGTAAAGTGTATAAAAATTTATATTGCACCTAATTAATATTGAAGCCAATATATTATTTTGTTTAATTATTAAAACAAATAAACTGCATATTTTTATATCTCACAAATAATATTGAATATAGAAATTTGAAAGGAGAAATAATTTAATTAGTAAATTTTTAATTAAATTATATTATAAATAATGGAAGAAATATTAAGAACATCTTTATTAGGATTATTTTTTGGTACATTTGGAACTACATTAGGAGGAATTATTGGAATTAATTTTAAAAATCCATCTAATAAAATTTTAAGTTTTATACTTTCATTAGCTTCTGGTTTGATGATTGCTGTTATTTGTTTTGAATTAGTTCCAGAGGCTACAAATATTAGTAATATTTCAACTGCAATTTTAGGAATAATTGCTGGGATTATTATGATGATTTTTTGTGATATTTTTGTAGAAAAAAAGTTTAATAATAATAAAATAAAAGGTAATAGTTTATTAAAAACAGGTATTGTAGTAAGTATTGGATTAGCAATACATAATATACCAGAAGGGTTAGCAATAGGAACAGGTTTTGAAGCATCTATGAAACTTGGATATTCGTTAGCAATAGCAATTGCAATACATGATATACCAGAAGGAATATCAATGGCTGCACCAATGAAAAAAGGTGGTTTAAAATCTGGAAAAATACTTTTTTATGTAATATTGTCTGGTGTTACAACAGGACTTGGAGCTTTTGTAGGGGCTATAGTTGGAAATATTTCGCAAAAAGTAATTGCTGTGTGCTTAGCTCTGGCAGCTGGTGCAATGTTATATATTGTTTCAGGAGAACTCACTCCAGAATATAATAAATTATATAGTGGAAAAATGTCTTCAATTGGAAATATGATTGGATTTATTTTAGGATTAATTGCGACACAAATATGAATGTGATAAATGTGAAAAAATAATTTAAGATTTAAGTAATAAATAATAAAAAACTATTTAAAAAAATCCTGATTGCTGTTATAATATGGAAAGCTAAAAAATTCAATTAGTGGGCTAGGAGGATAATAATGAAAATAATGTTTGTATGTACCGGAAATACTTGCAGAAGTGCAATGGCAGAGGGCTTGGCAAAAAAGATAATAAAAGAAAAAAAATTAGATATCGAAGTTTATTCAGCTGGAATTTTTGCAATGGATGGTGAACATGCATCATACAATTCTGTTGCAATAATGAAAGAATATGATGTGGACCTAGCTCTACATACTGCAACAAGTATAGAAAACTCAGAAATAGAAAAAATGGATTTAATATTATGTGCAACAAAAAATCATAAAGCACAATTAATATCAAAATACAGTGATGAAAAAGAAAAAATTTTTACAATGAAAGAATATGCAGGACTAGATAATAATGGACAAGATATGGATATATCAGATCCATGGGGATATAACATGAATACATATAGAATGTGTGCAGCAGAAATTAGTCTTTGTGTAGATAAAATAATTGAAAAATTAACAATAAATAATAAAATTATAAAAAATGAATAAAAAAAGATAACAAAAAATTCATATTAAAATAAATAATGAAAGGATAGATAAAATGCAAGATTTATTAGAAAGTTTAAATGATAAACAAAAAGAAGCTGTACTTGCTACAGATGGACCATGCCTAGTAATAGCTGGTGCAGGAAGTGGAAAAACAAAAGTATTAACACATAAAATTGCATATTTAATGGCTGAAAAATATGTAAAACCTTGGAATATATTGGCAATAACATTTACAAATAAAGCTGCAAACGAAATGAAAGAAAGAGTAAAAAATTTGGTTGGAGATGCAGCAAATGATATGTGGATAGGTACATTTCATTCTATTTGTGTGCGTATATTAAGAAAATTTATAGATAGAATTGGATTTGAAAGTTCATTTATAATATTTGATACATCAGATCAAAAAACAGTTGTAAAAGAATGTTTAAAAGAGCTAAAAATTGATGATAAATTATTTACAGATAAATCAGTTTTATATGAAATAAGTAATGCAAAAAATGAAATGTTAGAGCCAATGCAATATAAAGTAAAATATATAGGAGATTTTAGAAAAGAAACAATAGCAAGAATTTATGAATTATATCAAAAAAAATTAAAAGAAAATAATGCAATAGACTTTGACGATATAATTAATTTTACAATTAAAATTCTTACTGAAAATCAAGATATATTAGAAATGTATACAGAAAAATTTAAATATGTTTTAGTTGATGAGTATCAAGATACAAATAAAGCACAATTTACATTAGTAACATTATTAGCATCAAAATACGGAAATATAACAGTTGTAGGTGATAATGACCAAGGTATTTATTCTTTTAGAGGTGCAGATATTACTAATATATTAAATTTTGAAAAAGATTTTCCAGGAACTCAAATTATAAAATTAGAGCAAAATTATAGATGTACAGGTAACATTTTAAAAGCAGCAAATGCTGTAATAAAACATAATGCAGTAAAATATGATAAAAAATTGTGGACAGAAAATGATGAAGGACATAAACCTTGTATATATTCTGGAGATGATGAATATGATGAAGCTACATATATTGTTAAACAAATAAATCATTTAAAAACAGAAGAATATTATAAATATTCAGATTTTGCAGTTTTATATAGAATGAACTCTCAATCAAGAGCTATAGAAGATATTTTAAGAAGAGAAAATATTCCATATAAAATTATTGGAGGATTAAAGTTCTATGAAAGAAAAGAAATTAAAGATATAATTGCATATTTAAGATTAATATTTAATACAAATGACAATTTATCTTTAAAAAGAATTATAAATGAGCCTAAAAGAGGTGTGGGAAAAACAAGTTTAGATGCCATACAAGAAGTTGCTGATAGTAACGGAATTTCAATGTATGAAGTTATAAAAAATGCTGCACAATATGGATTAAATAGGGTATTTATAAACACAAGAGAGTTTATAGAGCAAATAGAAAATTTAATAGCAAAAAAAGATGAAATAAAAATTTCTGATTTAATAAAAGAAACATTAAGAACTACAGGATATACACAAGCCTTAAAAAATGAAAATACAATAGAGGCTGAAAGCAGAATTCAAAACTTGGACGAGTTTTTAACAGTAGCAATTGAATTTGAGGATGAATCTGCTGAAAATACCTTAGGTGATTTCCTTGAAGGAATAACTTTAACAACAGATTTAGATAACGCAGATACAAGTGAAGATTCTGTAACACTTATGACACTTCATAGTGCAAAAGGATTAGAGTTCCCAGTTGTATTTTTAGTAGGGATGGAAGAAGGAATATTCCCTGGATATAAATCAATAGGTGAAGAAAAAGAACTTGAGGAAGAGCGTAGATTATTTTACGTTGGAATAACAAGAGCAAAAGAATATTTACATTTAACTTGTGCAAAAAGAAGAACAATATTTGGTTCAACAAGTTATAATCAAGTTTCAAGATTTGTAAAAGAAATACCAAAAGAGATATTGGATGGATATGACGAAGTATTAGGTGAAAGAACTAGGGATGATAACTTTAGAGATAGTGGATACAAATGGGAATATGGAAATTCATCATTTAATAATAGTAGAGTTAAAACATATAATATTGATACATATAAAGTTCCAACAAAAGCAACTGCAACATCAGAAAAAACTACAGGATTTGCATTTAAAACAGCAGAAAGCTTTTTAAATTCTTTAAATAAAAAACAAAATACTGTAGATATTTCACAATATAAAGAAGGACAAAGAGTATATCATAAAAAATTCGGAGAAGGAACAATTAATAAGTTAGAATCTGAAGGTGATGATTATAAAGTTGATATTAGTTTTGATAAATCTGGAAATAAGAGATTGATGGCTAAATTCGCAGGATTGCAGATAATTGATTAAAAATGGATATAAAACGAATTATAAAAAAATTGAGCTGATTTAGCTCAATTTTTTGTATTATAAAGATATTATAAAATAATTGCATATTGTAATAATTTTATTTTTTTTCTGGACTTTCCCAACCTTTTATATTGCTTCTTTTTATGGCACCATATAAATTTGCTCTGATAGTTGGGATGTCTTTTTGAAAAGTTTGAATAAGATTTTTCATATCTTCACGTTTGGAAGTTCCATCCATTGGGCAACATTTTGGCATGGGTGTTATATTATTTTTCTTGACGAAACCGCGAATATATTTTTCGGGAGCATAAATTAAAGGTCGTATTAGTGTAATTTGTGACCTATCCATATAACTTACTGGTGCGAATGTGTTTATGTTTCCTGCATATAATAAATTCAAAAAGAAAGTTTCTAAAACATCATCTTCATTGTGTCCTAAAGCAATTTTATTACATCCTTCACGTTTGGCTACACTATTTAAAATTCCTCTTCTTAAATTGGCGCATAGTGAGCATGGATTTTTTTCTTTTCGTATGTCGAAAACTATTTCTTTGGTGTGTGAAAATTCTTCGAAAAATGGGACATTTAATTTATCACATAAAGCTCTTAAATCAGAAGAATCAAAAAATTCAAAGCCAGGATTTATTGTTATTCCAATTATCTCGAATTTTTTTGGATAAAACCTTTGTAAATTTTTTAACCCTAAAAGCATTGTTGTAGAATCTTTTCCACCAGATAGAGCAACTGCGATTTTATCTCCATCTTCTATCATATTATATTCATCTATAGCTTTGCGCATATAACCTAATATTTTTTGCATATTTTTTATAGTTATTTTTGTAAATAACTATGTACTCCTTCCTGTAGAATATTTAATATAGGAAGTATAACATAGTTACATAATGTAGTCAATTTATTTAAAAAATTGTATTGCAAAAAAAGGTAAAAACTGATATAAATAATATAAAAAATATCTAAAGAGGAAGAATATGAAATTAATAGAGTTTAAAGAATATGATAATTTAAATGGAGGAAAAAGTTTAAATAAAAAAAAAATAATAGTACTGATAATTGTATCTATTTTAATATTTATATCAATAATATTTTCTGTAATATACATGTGTAATGAACATTTTAGAAATTGGGCAGATGTACATGTACTAATGAAAACAGTTTCAGAAGGAAAGTTGTCAAGTATAGATATAGAGCCTGATGAGGATGTTTCGATATTTGCATATGATAAATATGTTGTTATTTTAAATGATAATAAATTAAATATTTATAATACATCTGGAAAAAAAGCTGAAACTATAGATTTAAATATAAGTAATCCAGCTTTTACATCAAATGGAAAATATTTAGCTGTTGCTGAAAAAGGAAAACAAAAATTATATTTGATATCTGGAACTAAACAAAAATGGTCTGCTGACATAGAAGGTACAATATCTAAAGTATCGGTTAATGAAAATGGTTATGTATCAGTTATATGTTCAGGAACAACATATAAATCAGTTATAATTGTTTTTGATCAGAATGGAAATCAACTTATAAAATCGTATATTCCTAATAATTCGGTAATAGATAGTGCAATATCAAGTGATAATAAATATTTAAGCTTTGCTGAAATTGATACATCAGGAACATTGGTAAAGTCAACTGTAAAAACTATATCTATAAACAATGGAAATAATTCATCTGAAATATCAGCCGTAAATACATATGAAATGGAAACAAACTCATTGATAATTAATTTAAAATACCAAGGAAGTAAAAATTTAATTTGTATGTGTAATAATGGAGTGTATGTATTATCAGATGGAAATAGTCAAATGTTAATGGATTTTGGTACAGATGATTCAAATTATACATTTGCTGGAATTGATTTAATAAATAATATTTATAGTATAGAAGAAACATCAGACGGAATATTAAATCAAAGTTCAGAAATTAAATTAATAAATACTGGAACGAAAAAAAATAACAGTTATTCGTTAAATAGTATTGCTAAAAGTACATCTTCTGCGGGTGATAACATTGCTATAAATTTAGGAACAGAAATTTATTTTATAAATACAAAAGGATGGTTAAAGAAAAAATATGTGGCAGAAGAGGAAATTAGAAATATAATTGTTTCCGATAGAATTGCTGCAATTGTATTTAGAGATAAAGTTGAAATTCTGGTTTTATAAAGGAGAATAATTATGGGGATAATAGTTGATTTAATTATAATATTAATAATAAGTGCATGTGTTTATGGAGGATATAGACATGGGCTAGCAAGATGTCTATTGAAATTTTTGACATCAATATTAGCAATAATAATAGCATTATTTTTATATAAGCCATTTGTAAATTTTATAATAAATAATACTACAATTGATGATCATATTGCATTGTCATTTGAAAAGGTAATAAATAATAATTCTGGAAATAATGACAAAATTGTAAGCGATGATAGTGGTCTTCCAAAACCTATTGAAAATTATATGAATAAGAATATAAAGGAAACTGTTGATGAGAAAAAAGAGGCTGCTATTTCAGAAGTTTCAAAAAATGCAGCTATTCTAATTATTGATATTGCTGGGGTAATAGTGATATATATAATTGCGAAAATAATATTAAAAATATTAACAATATTTACAGACATAATATCTAAATTACCAATAATAAAGCAATGTAATAAACTAGGTGGAATAATTTATGGAATACTAGAAGCTTTTGTAATTTTGCTTATAATATGTACAATTATTTCAATAATAACGCCATTAATTGGAGATTATACAATTTCAAATATAATACTTGAATCTTTTATAGGAAAGATTTTATATAATAATAATATATTTTTAAATTTAATATTTTAATTGTTGAAACTAAGCTGAAAATTTGATATAATTCAGCTTAGTTTTAATATTATAGAGGTGAGTGTATTTGAAAACTACAAAGGAAAAATATAATACTCATAATAATTCAAAATATGAAAAAGAGAATAAGGCAAAATACAAAAGTAAGCAAAAAAGTAAGAGAGCAAAGAAAATTTTATTAATAATTGCATTTATTTTTGTTATATTATTTACATTTTTTATTATTAGAATGAATGAAAATGGATGGTCATATGGAGGATTATTAGCAACTCTATTAGGTCATAATTCAAAAACAGCAGAAAATTTGGAAACAGTATATATTGTAGTAACAGGAGAAAGCCAGAACTTAACAGATTCTATTATGCTGTGTGCATATAATCCAAAAACTCAACAGGCTTCAATGATGTCAATTCCAAGAGATACTTATACAGGTCAAAATCAAAAAAAAGCAACAGCTTCAGATAAAATAAATACACTGTATCAAAAAAGTCCAGATACATTATTAAAAGAGGTTAATGAGTTAACAGGATTAAACATTGAAAATTATGTTAATATTGACACAAAAGGTTTAAGAGAGTTAATAGACGCAATTGGTGGAGTAAATTTTGATGTACCAATAGATATGGATTATGATGATCCAACTCAGGACTTACACATTCATTTAAAGGCTGGATACCAATTACTTGACGGAAATAAAGCAGAGCAAGTTTTACGTTTTAGGCATAATAATGATGGAACATCATATCCAAGTAGTTACGGAGATAATGATATAGGTAGAATGAGAACTCAGAGAGAGTTTTTAAAAATTTTGATGAAACAAGTAGCAAATAAAAAATTAATAACAAATTCTAAAGAGTACATTAGAATTGCAAAAGAGAATGTAACTACAAATTTTAATTTAGACAAGGCAATAGATTATTTACCATATTTAATCGAATTTAATACGGAAAATTTAAAAACAACTACATTACCAGGCGAACCAAAGAAATGTAATGGAGTATGGTTATATATAGCAGATAAAAATAAAACTAAAGAGACAATTAAAAATATGTTTGAATCGTTAGATTCAAATAATTATGTTGGCAGTAATGAAAATAACAACACAGAAATAACAAATGCAGAAATAAATATCGAAATATTAAATGGAACATCAGATGCAAACAAGTTAAAGAAAGTAAAAGAATTATTAGAAAAAAACGGATATAATGTAACGAAAACGGGTGTAACGAATTCTGTTGCAAAAACAAGTATAATCAATAGAACAGACAGTGCTACGGGGGCAGCAACTGAAATCAAAAAAATATTAAACACAGGTGTTATAACAACAGGAAATAGTTCAGAAAATATTGATTTTACTATAATTATAGGAAAAGATTATTAAAAATAGGGGGATTTTAATATCCTCCTATTTTTAGTTTAATAAAATGAATGTCTAAAATATTTTTCATCTTTTGAAGATCTACTTTTTTTGTGATAACGATTTTTTCTTTTTTTAGTAAATATTGTAATTAACAATATAATAAGTAAAATTCCAACTAATATATAAAAAATATTTGAAATTGATTCTGAATCAGTTGGCAAAATATTTTCTCCAGCAATTAAATTTACAGAATAATTGTTACCATCTATTATATATGTTACATTTCCAATAACAGTATCTTTTGAAATTGGATATTTTAAATCTGTGTTCCATGATATATTTGATTCTATATTTGAATTGCCATTCTGATTTACTAATAAATTTAAATCATCTTCATAAAGAACATCAGTGTTTTCATATATTTCCGGTACATTATCAATAGAATCTGTATTAATAGATTGATCTTTTTCACATATTGTAGTTTCTTTATAATTATTAAAACCGTAATCAAATAAAGTGTGACAATCAAGTTCTCTTTCGTTCTTTTTATCTTCAGTTTTTTCGCCATATAAAACTGCACAAATTAATTCAGTATCATCTTTTTTTGCTTTAGCAACGATGCAAGATTTAGCTTTATCAGTATAGCCAGTTTTTAATCCAGTTGCATATTCATAATAATATTTATTGTTTGGAGTAATTAAAGTATTAGTTGTTTTAAAATTACGTTTTTTTCCATCAGGTAAATCTGGTAATGAATATTGGGTTTGAGTTACAATATCTTTCACAGTATCAAAAGTGTTTGCAAATTTTCCAATTAATGCCATGTCATAAGCTGTTGAGTAATGCTCATCATTGTGAACACCACTAGGATTTACAAAATGTGTGTTTTTGCAACCAATTTCTTTAGCTTTGGCATTCATCATTACGGCAAAATTTTCAATTGAACCTGCTACATGATATGCTAAAACATTTGCTGCATCATTAGCTGATGGAATTAGTAGAACATGTAAAAGTTGATCAACGGTTAATTGTTCATTAGGTTGTAAAGCTGCAGTTGTATATGTGGCTGGAATACCTTTTAAAGCATCTGGATTGACAGTAACAGTATCTGTTAATTGACAATTTTCTAAAGTTAAAATTGCAGTCATTAATTTTGTTGTACTTGCTGGATATAATTTTTCATATGCATTATGCTCATAAAGAATTTGACCGGTAGTAGAATCTATTAATATTGAAGATTTAGAATATAGGTTTAATTCGTTTGAGTTTGTTGGCGAAGTATTGCTTTGAGTATTTGATTGAACTTGTGAACTGTTATTTTGCGCAGATTGGTCAGTTGTCGGTTGAACATTAATATTACCTGCACCGTTAGCAGTTTCGCCTCCTGCCGAAGATGAGGAGCTATTTATATCAGAGTCTGTTTGCTGTGTTGGTTTGGGAGTAGCACTGCCATTTATTTGCGTTGCATAAGTTATATTTATAAAAAGTATAACAACTGTTAATACAGTTATTATAGACATTATTTTTTTCAAAAATTTTATTCTATTCATTTGAAAACACCTCATAAAAAAATTCATTTTTTAATATATATTAAAATTACATTTATTTCAAGTACCAAATCATATTAAGTTTAAGTAATAAACGAAATATTTGTTTTACTAATTTTTAAATAGAAAGGGTTGGTTTTATGGAAAATATTAAAAAAAATAAAATAATTTATATATTTATATGTATAATTATAGTTATTTTATGTGTAATAATATTATTTTTTTTAGATAAAAAAGATGCATCATCAGAAGACTATAATTATTTAGAAATTTCGGAGGAATCTATAAACTCAGATACAACAGAAAATAATAATACAGAAGTTCAAAATAATATTTATATTCATATTATGGGAGAAGTAAAAAATCCAGGAGTGGTTATTGCAAAAGAAGGAGATAGAATTAAAGATATAATAGAAAAGGCTGGAGGAACAACAGAAAAAGCAGATTTAAAAAATATTAATTTAGCATACAAAGTGGAAGATGGACAAAAGATAAATATTCCCAATATAGATGAAAACAAAAATGAAAATGTTTTGCAGGAAAAAGATGACGAGAAAAACAAAAGTACAACAAATAATACAAATAATACAAACGATAAAAATGCAAAAAATGTTAATCATATCACAAAATCTAGTGGAACAAATGTTATTGTTGACGGAAATAATAATGATGATGAAAGTAAAAGTTCAAAAGTAAATATAAACACGGCGACACAAACAGAGCTAGAAACTTTAAATGGAATAGGACCATCGACAGCATCAAAAATAATAAAATATAGAAATGAGAAAGGAAAATTTAAAAAGATTGAAGATATAAAAAATGTTTCAGGAATAGGTGAAGCTAAGTTTAAAAAGATTGAAGCTGATATTGTGGTGTAAGTTTTTATAGTTGATGTTGTAATTGGTTGAGCGTGGTGTGTCAAAAAGAACCGTCCCCATTGACAATCTCTTCTAAAATAAGTTATAATAACCAGGTATTTTAAGAAGGAGGAACGGAAATGTTAAATGCTGTTGGAGTAACTGTAAGATTTGGAAAAAGAACATTATTTGAAGATGTTAATATTAAATTTAACAAAGGATGTTGCTATGGAATAATTGGGGCAAATGGAGCTGGTAAATCTACTTTTTTAAAAGTTTTATCGGGAGAATTAGAGCCTAGCAAAGGTGAAGTTACAATGGAAAAGGGCGAAAGATTATCTGTATTAAAACAAGATCACTTTGCATATGAAGAGCATACTGTAATTGATACTGTAATTATGGGAAATCAAGAGCTTTATAAAATTATGCAAGATAAAAATGAAATTTATGCTAAACCAGATTTTTCTGAGGAAGATGGAATGGTTGCAGCAAAATTAGAAGAAAGATTTGCAGAGCTAGATGGATGGAATGCTGAATCTGATGCTGAAGTTTTATTAAATGATTTAGGTATAGACGGAAGTAAGCATTATAAATTAATGAGTGAACTTGAAGCTAAAGAAAAAGTAAAAGTATTACTTGCTCAAGCTCTATTTGGAAATCCAGATATATTATTACTAGATGAGCCTACAAATGATTTGGATTTAAAAAGCATTAGCTGGTTAGAGGAATTTTTAATTAATTTTGAAAATACTGTAATAGTTGTATCTCACGATAGATACTTTTTAAATAAAGTTTGTACACATATAGCAGATGTAGACTTCGGAAAAATAAAAGTATATCCAGGTAACTATGATTTCTGGTATGAATCAAGCCAATTAGCATTAAAGCAAATGAAAGAAGCTAACAAAAAGAAAGAAGAAAAAATAAAAGAGCTACAAGACTTTATTGCTAGATTTGCTGCAAATGCTTCAAAATCAAAACAGGCTACATCAAGAAAAAAATCCCTTGAAAAAATAGAATTAGATGAAATAAAACCATCAAACAGAAAATATCCATATGTTGATTTTAAACCAGATAGAGAGCCTGGAAAAGATATTTTACAAGTTAAAAATATAACTAAAACTGTAAATGGCGAAAAGTTATTAGATAATGTTTCATTTACTGTAAAACAAGGTGATAAAATTGCATTACTAGCTGATAACGAAAATGCAAAAACATTATTATTCCAAATAATTGCAGGAGAGGTAGAGCCAGACGAAGGCGAAATTGTATGGGGAACAACAATAACAAGTTCATACTTCCCTAAAGACAATAACTATTTATTTGAATCAGATCTAAGTATAACAGATTGGTTAAGACAATATTCAAAAGATCCAGACGAAACATATGTAAGAAGCTTTTTAGGAAGAATGTTATTTTCAGGTGAAGAAGCACTGAAGAAAGTAAATGTTTTATCTGGAGGAGAGAAGGTAAGATGTGTACTTTCAAAAATGATGTTATCAGGAGCAAACTTTTTAATTTTTGATGAACCAACAAACCATTTAGATATGGAAAGCATTACATCATTAAATGATGGAATGATTAAATTCAAAGGTGATATGATATTTACATCACATGATCACCAATTAACTCAAACTGTTGCAAATAGAATAATTGATATTAAAGCGGATAAGGTTGTTGATAGAGAAGTAACTTATAATGAGTATTTGGGAATAGAGTAAAATGAATTCAAAAAACGAAAAATTTGGAATTGTTAGAGCTATTATATACATAATATCAATTGTTTTAATATTGTTGGTTGTAATTGGAAAAATAAAAACATCTTGTTATTTTAAAGATAATTTTGGAATTATATGTCCTGCTTGTGGACTTACGAGAGCAACAATAAGTATCATTAATTTGAATTTTTATGAGGCAATGCAATACAATTTATTTTATACAGTAGTGTTAATTCCATTGGTTTTGTTTTTAGTAATAAATGATGTATATATTTTAATAAAAAGATTTATTTTCAAGAAAAAAGGAATATCTTTTGTTGAGATAATTTTTGGAGGAAAATCAAATTGAATTATATTGAGATAATTAGAAATACAATAATTTTCATTGCTGTATGTATTAATATATACATATTAATTAATCTTTTTTTAGAAAAGAACGCGAGAGAAAAAGATGAAAATTATGAAATAAAAAATAATAAATTTATGATATCAATTGTTATTATTTTTATTTTATATATAATATATGGATTATTAAGAAATTTTAAATAAAAAAATAAAACGTATTATTAAAAATAATACGTTTTATTTTTATAAACTTGATCCAATTCCTGAAAGGATAGATGCACCAATTATTGCTAAAATTACATATATTACAATTCCAAGAATAGAACATACTAAACCAGCAATTGCCATACCCTTACCACCTTTTTTTGTAGCAATAGAAATTCCACCTAGAATTAAACCTACTATTCCACAAGGGATACAAAGATATGGGAAGCAGAAAAATACTAATGATACAATACCAAGTACCATAGAAGCAATAGATAATCCTTTTGATTCTTGTGGCATATTTGTGTTGTTTTGCATATTTTCGTCCATGAAGACACCTCCTTAAATATTTTCACAATAATTATAACAATACATTTTTTGTTATGCAACAATTTTATTCAAAAAACGACAAAAAAATTAAAAAAATTAAAAATGTGTCAAAAAGAACCGTCCCCATTGACAACCATTGACAACCCAAAAGAATCATTTCTGCTAATATTCATTTGATGCACTTTTTCTTCGAAAAAATATAAAAAAAGTGCTTAGAAATCGTTGACAAGCATTATAGAAATATATTATAATATATGGTATATATTGCGAAAAAATGCGAAAGAAAAATTTTATAAATTTAAAGAAAAAAGTACAGAAGGTAGTTGTCAAAAAACAAAAGGGCATCATACCTTTTTCTTGCACCATTATAGACATGGTTATGTTAATTTAAAATAAGAGGAATTATTTATACGAACGGTTGATACTAATAGACTTAAGAGCAGGAAGCTTATTAGTATCAATTAACTTTGTATATAGTAAGAGGGACTTATTTTAATTTCATATATATTTTTTATTCTGCTTAATTTTTTATAGGGGTGATTTGTTTTGTTAAAAGAAATAAAACATGAAAGAGCTACACGAAAGACATTTTCAAAAATAGGTGACTCAATTGAAATGCCAAATCTTATTCAAGTTCAAAAAGATTCGTATAATTGGTTTATTGAAGAAGGACTAGGAGAAGTTTTAAAAGATATATCTCCAATAATTGATTATACAGGAAATTTAGTTCTAGAATTTTTCGATTATTATATGGAAAAGAAAACTAAATATACTCAAGAAGAAGCAAAAGAAAGAGATGCAACATATTCTACAAGATTACACGTAAAAGTTAGATTAATAAACAGAGAAACAGGAGAAATAAAAGAGCAAGAAATTTATTTAGGCGATTTCCCAGTAATGACTGAAAGTGGAACATTTATTATAAATGGAGCTGAGAGAGTTGTTGTCAGCCAGTTAGTTCGTTCTCCAGGATGTTATTATGCAACAGACTTCGATAAAACAGGAAAGAAAATATATAATGCAACTGTAATGCCAATACGTGGAGCTTGGATTGAATATGAAACAGATTCAAGTGATATTATAAATGTAAGGGTAGATAGAACAAGAAAATTACCGGTCACATCATTATTAAGAGCTATAGGAATTGAATCAGACCAAGATATAATTGAATTATTTGGTGAAGACGATAAATTAATAGCTACAATAAATAAAGATACTGTTAAAACTCAAGATGAAGCTTTAATAGAAATTTACAAAAAATTAAGACCAGGTGAACTTCCAACAGTAGAAGCTGCTAAATCATTATTTAATGGATTATTTTTTGATCATAGAAGATATGATCTATCAAAAGTTGGTAGATTTAAATTTAATCAAAAATTAAGTTTAGCAACAAGAATAACAGGAAAAATATCTTATGATGATATAATAGATCCATCAACAGGAGAATTATTAGTAGAAAAAGATACTGAAATATCTGCAGATGTTGCAGAAGCAATTCAAAATACTGGTATAAATATTGTAGATGTAAAAGTAAATGATAAAAAAGTCAGAGTTATAGGAAATGGAACTGTAAACATTCATAATTTTGTAACTGATGTTGATATAAGTGATTTACACTTTAAAGAATATGTAAATTATGAAGTATTGAAATCAATATTAGATACAACAGAACCTGAAAAATTACATAAAGTATTAGCTCAAAGAGAAGAAGAGCTTATTCCTAAACATATTACAACAGAAGATATTATTGCTTCAGTAAGTTATCTATTAAACCTAGATTTTGGTTTAGGTGAAATTGATGATATAGATCACTTAGGAAATAGACGTATTAGATGTGTTGGAGAATTATTACAAAATCAATTTAGAATTGGTTTAACAAGACTTGAAAGAGCTGTTCGTGAAAGAATGACAACTCAAGACTTAGATGTTGTAACACCACAAACTTTAATTAATACAAAACCTATAACATCTTCAATTAGAGAATTCTTTGGAAGCTCTCAATTATCACAATTCATGGATCAAACAAACCCATTATCAGAATTAACACATAAAAGAAGAATTTCAGCATTAGGACCTGGTGGTCTTACAAGAGAAAGAGCTGGTTTCGAGGTTAGGGATATTCACCATACTCACTATGGTAGATTATGTCCAGTTGAATCTCCAGAAGGACCAAACATTGGACTTATTTCAGCACTTTCATGTTTTGCTCAAATTAATGAATATGGATTTGTTGAAACACCATACAAAAAAGTTGATAAAGAAACAGGAAAAGTTACAGATATAATCGAATATATGTCTGCTGATGTTGAAGATAAATATGTAATTGCTCAAGCAACAGAACCATTAGATTCTGAAGGTAGATTTTTAAATGATAGAATTAGAGCAAGATTTAAAGAAGAAATTCTTGAAGTTGATAAATCTAGGGTTGATTATATTGATATATCACCAAAACAATTAGTTTCCGTAGCTGCAGCTATGATTCCTTTCTTAGAGCACGATGATGTTAAGCGTTCATTAATGGGATCAAACATGCAACGTCAAGCAGTACCTTTATTAATGCCAGAAGCTCCAATAGTTGGAACAGGTATTGAATATAGAGCTGCAAAAGACTCAGGAATAACAGTTACTGCTAAAAATGATGGTATTGTTGAAAAAGTAACTGGTGATGAAGTAATAGTAAGAAATAAAAATAATGTATTAGATAAATATAAATTACGTAAATTCAAGAGAACAAATGGTGGAACATGTATAAACCAAAGACCAGTTGTTGCAAAAGGTGAAAGAGTAAAAGCTGGAGAAATTTTAGCTGATGGACCTTCAACAAAAGACGGTGAGATGGCTCTTGGTAAAAACGTAATAATAGCATTCATGACTTGGGAAGGTTACAACTACGAGGATGCTGTATTAATAAGTGAAAGATTAGTTAAAGAAGATGTTTATACATCTATACATATTGAAGAATATGATTGCGAATGTCGTGATACAAAATTAGGACCAGAAGAAATAACAAGAGATATTCCTAATGTTGGTGATGACGGATTAAAAGACTTAGACGAAGATGGTATTATAAGAATAGGTGCAGAAGTAAGACCTGGAGATATATTAGTTGGTAAAGTTACTCCAAAGGGAGAAACTGAATTAACTGCAGAAGAAAGATTACTTCGTGCTATATTTGGTGAAAAAGCTAGGGAAGTTAGAGATACATCACTTCGTGTACCACATGGAGAAGCTGGAACAATAGTAGATGTAAAAATATTTACTAGAGAAAATTCTGATGAATTAGGACCTGGTGTTAACCAAGTAATTAGATGTTATATTGCTACAAAGAGAAAAATTTCTGTTGGTGATAAAATGTCTGGACGTCATGGTAACAAAGGTGTTATTTCAAGAATATTACCAGAAGAAGATATGCCATTTATGGAAGATGGTACACCAGTTGATATAGTACTTAACCCACAAGGTATTCCTTCTCGTATGAACTTAGGTCAGGTTCTTGAAGTTCACTTAGGTATGGCTGCAAAAGCACTTGGATTTAAAGTTGAAACACCAGTATTTGATGGTGCAAAATCTGAAGAAATTGAAGATTTACTAGAAGAAGCTGGATTATCTAGAGATGGAAAGAGATGGCTTCGTGATGGTAGAACTGGAGAAATTTTTGACAATCCAATTACAGTTGGTGTTATGTACATGTTAAAACTTCACCACTTAGTTGATGATAAAATACATGCTCGTTCAACAGGACCATACTCATTAGTAACACAACAACCTTTAGGTGGTAAAGCACAATTCGGTGGACAACGTTTTGGTGAAATGGAAGTTTGGGCATTAGAGGCATATGGTGCAGCATATACACTACAAGAAATGTTAACAGTAAAATCTGATGATGTTGTAGGAAGAGTTAAAACATATGAGGCTATTGTTAAAGGCGAAAACATTCCAGAGCCAGGAGTTCCAGAAAGCTTTAAAGTACTTGTTAAAGAATTACAATCTTTAGGATTAGACATACGTTTATATACTAAAGATGATAAAGAACTTGAATTAAAAGAGAATATTGAAGATGGAATAGACTTTAATATTGATGATAAGAAAGCAATAGATGATACAATTGTTAATGAAGATGAAATCAAAGATAGTTATATAGAAGCTGATGAAGAAACAGAAGACGGAGCTGATAGTGACGAGTTATTTTCAGCGATAGATGATGACGAAAGCTTTGATGAAGATGTATATAATGAAGATGGTATGTCAGATGATTTAATGATTGATGATTCATTTGATAATGAAGAATAAATAATAAAAATCTAAAAAGAGCCAAAAGCTCTTTTTAGAAAATTATAAATTTATGATACATAATTAGGGATTAATAAAAATATTCCAAAACAATAATTGAATAATATATTTGAAGTAGTAATCTTAAATTTCTAATCGAATTGTACAGCGGTGATCATTTAAGTTATGAAGGAATATATAATGCTAACTAATGAACTTAAAAATATTTATTATTAGAAACAAAACAGACAGACTGTTTTGAAAGGGGGCCCCTATTATAATGGAGGAATTAGAAAATTTCGATAAAATTAAAATTGGATTAGCATCTGATGAATTAATAAGAGAATGGTCAAAAGGTGAAGTTAAAAAACCTGAGACAATTAACTATAGAACATTAAAACCAGAAAAAGATGGTTTATTTTGTGAAAGAATATTTGGACCAACAAAAGACTGGGAATGTCATTGTGGTAAATATAAAAGAGTTAGATATAAAGGAATAGTTTGTGACAGATGTGGTGTTGAAGTTACAAAGTCAAAAGTTAGAAGAGAAAGAATGGGACATATAGAGCTTGCAGCTCCAGTTGCTCATATTTGGTATTTTAAAGGTATTCCAAGTAGAATAGCTTTAATGCTTGATATCTCTCCAAGAAACCTTGAAAAAGTTGTATATTTTGCATCTTACATAGTTACAGATAAAGGAAATACAGGATTAATTAAAGCTCAAGTATTATCTGAAAAAGAATTCCATGAAGCAGAAGAAAAATACGGAAGAGGTTCTTTCAAAGCTGAAATGGGTGCAGAAGCTTTATATAAATTATTAGCTGAAATTGATCTTGATAAATTAGCAGAAAAATTAAAAAAAGAGCTTGTTAAAGCTAGTGAACAAAAAAGAGCAAAATTAGTAAAAAGACTAGACACTGTAGAATCATTTAGATTATCAAATAACAGACCTGAATGGATGATTATGCATGTTGTACCAGTTATTCCACCAGAACTAAGACCAATGGTTCAATTAGATGGTGGTAGATTTGCAACATCAGATTTAAACGACTTATATAGAAGAGTTATAAACAGAAATAACAGATTAAAAAGATTATTAGAGCTTGGTGCTCCAGAAATTATAGTAAGAAATGAAAAGAGAATGTTACAAGAATCTGTAGATGCATTAATTGATAATGGAAGAAGAGGAAGACCTGTAACAGGTGCTGGAAACAGACCTTTAAAATCATTATCAGATATGCTTAAAGGAAAACAAGGTAGATTCCGTCAAAACTTACTTGGAAAACGTGTTGACTATTCAGGACGTTCAGTTATCGTTGTTGGACCAGAGCTTAAAATATATCAATGTGGTGTTCCAAAGGAAATGGCAGTTGAGCTATTTAAACCATTTGTTATGAAAGAATTAGTTGGAAGAGGAATAGCACATAATATTAAAAATGCAAAAAGAATGGTAGAAAGATTGCACCCAGAAGTATGGGGAATATTAGAAGACGTTATAAAAGATCATCCAGTAATGTTAAACCGTGCTCCTACACTACACAGACTTGGTATTCAAGCATTCGAACCAGTATTAGTTGAAGGTAGAGCTATTAAACTTCATCCATTAGTTTGTACAGCATTCAATGCTGACTTCGATGGTGACCAAATGGCTATACATTTACCTTTATCACCAGAAGCACAAGCAGAAGCAAGATATTTAATGCTTTCAACAAACAACTTATTAAAACCACAAGATGGTAAACCAGTTACAGTACCTACTCAGGATATGATTCTTGGTGCATATTACCTAACAATGGAAACAGAAGGCGAACCAGGTGAAGGAAACTATTTCTGCTCTCCAGAAGAAGCAGTTATAGCTCATGAAAACCATGACTTAGGAATGCATGCAAGTATATATGTAAAAATGAGAAAAGTAGATGAAAATGGTGTAGAAAGATTTGGAAAAGTTAAAACTACAGTTGGAAGAATTATATATAACAAAGGAATTCCACAAGATTTAGGATTTGTAGATAGAACAAATCCAGAAACAGAATTTGAACCAGAAATAAACTTTGTAGTAACAAAGAAAAATCTTGGTAAAATAATTGCAAACTCAATAAATGTTCATGGATTAAGTGAAACAGCAGAATTACTTGATTATATTAAATCAACAGGTTACAAATATTCTACTGTTGGTGCTATAACAGTTTCAGTTAGTGATGTTAAAGTTCCAGAAGAAAAGAAAACAATTATTGAAGAAGCATATAAACAAGTTGATAATATAACAAAACAATATAAACGTGGTTTAATTACTAACGATGAACGTTATAATGCAGTTATTAAAATTTGGAGTAAAGCAACAGATGATGTTAAAATTGCAATGAAAAATAACTTCGAAAAATTAAACCCAGTTTACATGATGAGTGAATCTGGAGCCAGAGGTAACTTAGACCAGTTAAAACAAATTGCTGGTATGCGTGGACTTATGGCAAGTACAACAGGTAAAACTGTTGAAATTCCAATCACATCATGCTTTAGAGAGGGATTAAGCCCAATTGAATATTTCATCGCTGCCCATGGAGCTCGTAAAGGACTTTCTGATACAGCCCTAAGAACAGCCGATTCAGGATACTTAACAAGAAGATTAGTTGATGTATCACAAAATATTATTGTTAGGGAAGAAGATTGTGGAACTAAAGATGGTCTTGAAGTATCTACAATAAAAGATGGAAATCAAGTTGTTGAAAAACTTGAGGAAAGATTAGTAGGAAGATATTCATTAAATGATATAGTAAATCCAGAAACAAACGAATTAATAGTTGATACAAATACAATGATTAATGACAAAATAGCAGCTGAAATTGTTGCAGCTGGTATTGAAAAAGTTACAGTTCGTTCAGTTATTGGATGTAGAACAAAACACGGTGTTTGTGCTAAATGTTATGGTATGGGTCTTGCTACTCGTCAAGAAGTAAGTATTGGTGAAGCCGTAGGTATTATAGCTGCTCAATCAATCGGTGAACCTGGTACACAGCTTACAATGAGAACAATTCACTCTGGTGGTGTTGCCGGTGTTGCTGATATTACTCAAGGTCTTCCTAGAGTCGAGGAATTATTTGAAGCTAGAAAACCAAAGGGATTAGCTATAATTTCAGAAATTGATGGTACAGTAAGAATTAAAGAAGAAAAGAACAAGAAAGAAGTAGTTATAAAAGGTGAACATGAAGCAAAAGAATATGTAATACCATTCGGATCTAAACTACGTGTAAGAGAAGGAGACGAGGTATTAGCTGGTGATCCTATTACAGAAGGTTCTATAAATCCTGGAGAAATTTTAGCAATAAAAGGACCTACAGGAGTATTTGAATACTTAACTACTGAAGTTCAAAAAGTTTATAGAAACCAAGGTGTTGATATAAATGATAAGCATATTGAATTAATAGCAAGACAAATGCTTAAGAAAGTAAGAGTTGAAGATAATGGAGATACAAATATGTTCTCTGGATCTTTAGTTGATATGTATGACTTTGAAGATGAAAACAACAGAGTTATAGCAGAAGGAAAAACTCCTGCAACAGGTAAGAGAGTATTACTTGGTATTACAAAAGCATCACTTGCAACAGAAAGTTTCTTATCTGCAGCATCATTCCAAGAGACAACAAAAGTATTAACAGAAGCTGCAATAAAAGGTAAGACAGATGAATTAATTGGTCTAAAAGAAAATGTTATTATAGGTAAATTAATTCCTGCTGGAACAGGTATGAAGATATATCAAGATACACAAATAAAAACAGAGCAAGATGATGAAACTACTGAATCAAATGACGATGAAATGTCACAAGATGTTGATACAGTAAATGATGAAGAAAGGGTAGTTTCTGATAATGAATAAATAATAAAAAAACGATTATTAATTTATTAATAATCGTTTTTTTGATATATGAAAATATATTTCTGTAATATAAATTTAATAATAATGTAATATTTGTTATAAAAGTATAATTGCGTAGAGGAATCCTCAAAAAATAAAAAAATTATTAAGTTGCAATGTATATGTATATATATGTATAGTTATTAAAACAAATAACTATACTGGAGGTAAATATGAAACAAAGAAAAAATATAATAACATTAACAATATTACTAATAGGAATATTTTTTATTAGTGCAATTTTAATAAACATAGGATTAAAAAAAGATTCTAAAATTCTTAATGCACAAACATTAAAATCAATGACATATAATGAGGTAACTGACGAAAAAGTTAATTCTACAGATGGAAATGTTTGTGATTTCGTAGAATTTAGTACTTTTTTTACACAAGATTTAAATAATGATGGAAATGCAGAAAAAGTAGATGGAGCATGCAGAGAAGTTTCGGATTCTGCACAGTTATATTTTAGATTAAGTGTCCTTTCAAAAGGTTATTTAAAAGATGGAAAAATAAATATTAATGGACAAAATTTTAGATTAGATACTGCCATTGTTGCAGATGATGTAATTTCCAAAAATTATATTGATTCTGATACTAAAGAAATAAACTTTGTTCCAAAGGTGGAAAATGGTACACAAAAATTAATAGAAGCAAAGGTTAAATCTAAAATAAAAAATATAAATGATTATTCAAGAAATGATAATACTGTTGTTTTTTCTGGAATATTTGTGTATGAGAATGAGGACGGAAATGAAGTTGAAGTTCCATTAAATAAAACATGTAATTTAACAATAGATTGGTATGGAACATCAACATCAAAAATAACAACAAAAGATATTTTAAATTATAGTAATGAAAATATTGTAAATAAAACAACAGGAAATGTTGATTTGAGTTTTGAAATTGAGACAGAGGAAACACAATATTATTTACAAAAATTATTACTAGATTCAAATGTTGTTACAGTAAAATTGCCTAAAGTAAAAGGATTATCAGCATTAAAAGCTTCGGCTGAAGGTGAAGATATTATTTCAAACTTTGATAAGGATTCACAGGTTTTGACATTAACAAGAAAAGCAGATGTTGATTCAGAAGGCAATATAGTTAAATCACTTTCTAATTCTAATACATATAAAATAAATGTTTCATATCCAAAAGAAATATATAATGAATCTGCAAGAGAAAGTGTTGTGTTGACAATTCCAGTTCAAAGTTATTATACAGCATATAATAACCCTGGAGAAGAATTTAAAAATGAAATTGCAGTAAATATAACGAAATCTAATGTAGCAGAAAAAAGTTTTGCAATAACATATGAAAAACCTTTAGGTGATGTATACGAATTTGATACGGAAATAGGAGAATATGTTGCTTATCCATATGATAGATATGAGGTATCTAAAAGGAATGTTATAAAAGCATACAATAATATTGAATTAGAAGAAAAAGATACTTATGATGTAAGATGGATTTTCAGAAGAGGGTCATCTGGAACAATAAACAAAACAGTAATGAATTATACAAAATCAGATGAATTAAATAATAATAAGTCACTAGATGATTGCACAACAAATATAGGAATTTATATAGAAAATGCTAAAGCAATGTTAGGTGAAAATGGATATATAAAAGTATATGATAATGATAAAACTGGTGAAGATGCACTAATTGCATCATTTACAGCCGAAACATGGGATAAATATTCTAAAGAATCACCTTTTTATTATAAAGATCCTGTAAAAAATATTAGAATTGAAACAAGTGAATCTGCACAAAATACTACATTAATAATCCATAATGTAAAGGAAATTAATGACAAAGTTTTGGCAAGTAAACAATCAAAAGAAGAATTTGACAAATTAAACTTAATGTATACAAATTTAACAGGTAGAGTATATAATGAAAATTCAGATGAAATTGGTGCAGAAAATAGAACAGAAGTTGCATATTATGAAGATGAAGAATCTAGAGCATATGTATCAATAGGAAAAACAAAAATTCCTACTACGGAAGAGACAAAAGATGTAGCAATAATAGTAAGAACTGTTTCTGAAAATTATAATGAGTCAAAGTGGAAAAATGGTGAATTTTTAATTGAAATGCCTGAGGGAATTACATTAATGGAAATAAGCTCTATTGCAACTAACAATGATAATGTAAAAATAAAAGGTTATAATATTTTTGAAAATAATGGAAAATATTTTATAAAAGTGTTAACAGAAAATTCATCACCATGTGTATATTCAATAAATATTTATTGTAATATAACACCAAATTCAAAAATGGCTACGGCTACTAAAGAAATTAGATTGTATGCATATAATGCATATTATGAAAATTACGAAACAAAAATAGTAGATAAGTATGATGTAAATAGTAATGGAAATGTTGAAGAAAGTGTTGGCACAGATTCATGTGAGGTTCAATTTATAGCACCAACAGGATTACTAACATATCAAACAACAACAAATTATGATGATGAGGTAGATAATGAAATAACAATAGCACCAAAAATTGCAGAGGTTAAAAGCTCTCAAAGAAGTGCTCAAATAAATTTAAACTTTATAAATAATTATTCTAATACAATAAGCGACACTAAAATTTTAGGTAAACTTCCTTTTGAAGGAAATACATATGTAATAACACAAGGAAGTTTAGGCTCAGAATTTACAACTTTATTAAAAAATAAAATAGTATTAGATAGTGCAAAAAGTATAAATGGTGATTTTTCAGCTGAAAAATTAGCAGAATTAAAAAATAATATAAAAATATATTATTCAACAAATGAAAAAGTTACGAATGATTTAACAAATAGTGGAAATAATTGGGTTGAAGAAAGTAAAGTTACAAATTGGACTGATATAAAATCATATTATATTGATTTAGGCGAATTTGTAATGAGCAAGGGTGATGAAATTACATTTAAATATGATATATCTATACCAGAAGGAATAAGCTACGAAAAAGTTGCATATTCAGCTCATGCAGTATACTTTAATTTGGACACACCAGATGGTAAATTAGCTGATTATACAGAGCCAAACAAACTAGGTTTCCGTATAACAAGAAAGTATAATTTAACACTTGAAAAAGATAAAATAGGAACAAATAAAACAGTAAAAAATGCATTATATTTATTAGAAAGCGGAGAAGCAAATTCAGATGATTATGATTCATATATGGAATTAACAAATTCTAATGGTCAATTGGTATTTGAAGAATTACATGTAGGAGAAACATATAAATTAAGTGAAATAAAAAGTGAAGATAATTATGAATTATCATCTGGTGCTTTAGAATTTAAAGTAGTTGAAAATGATACTACTAAGGCGTTAGAAATACAAGTTTTACAAAATGGCGCAGGTTATAAAAATAATAGTATAAATAATGACAATGTATTTGTAAAAGTTGAAGATAGATCAAGATATAATGTAGTATTAACTAAATATAGATCATTAAAAGATACAAAAATTGAAGGTATTACTTACAATATACATGGAATTTTTGATAATGAAGAAAAAAATATAATTAGAAGAACAAATGCAAGTGGAGAGCTAAAATTAGATAATATTTATTTAGATAAAATATACACAATTAAAGAGCTATATTCTGTTGACGGATATGATTTGTCTGATGGAGAGCTACAATTTAAGGCAACACAAAATAGTCAAAATGGTGAAATATCTTTAGAAGTTTTAAATAATGGTGCAGGATATAAAAATTATTCAATAAATCAAGAAAACGAAACAGTTAATTTTAATGTTGAAGATGATATTAAGTATTCTTTAAACCTAAATAAAAAAGATACACAAAACAATAATTTAGCTGGCGTAAAATATCATGTAACTGGAAGTAACTTGGATGAAACAAAACTAACAAATTCAGATGGTATTTTAGAGCTAACAGGTTTAAAATTAAACGAACATTATACAGTAAAAGAGCTATATGCTAAAGGATATTATTTAAATGAATCTTTTAATATATGTGTAACAAAAGATGAAAATGGAGATTTACAAACAAATATTGGTAGAATTGAAGATAACAAGGATGGTGTAACATTATTTGTTGAGGTATCAGATGAAAAAATTCCTACATATGATTTAGAGCTAATTAAAGTTGAAAAAAACAATAGAGATAAAAAATTATCAGGTGTTCAATTTTTAATTGAAGGTGAAGATTTTAGCCAAAGAGCTGAAACTGATAGTGAAGGGAAAATTTCTTTATCTGGATTATATCAATATGTTGAAGGCAAAAATATTGATGGAATATATACAATAACAGAAGAAATTCCAGCAGATGGATATGTATTAGAGTCTACTCCAATGAAAATACAAGTATCTAATAATAATGGATTACAAGTAAATGTTTTAGAAGGTCAAAATATGTTAGACAAAGGTGATGATGCAATAACAGTAGATAATAACAAAATTAGTATGATTTTAACTAATTCACCTGTGTTTAAAATAAATAAAATTGATAGTAATACTAAACTACCTATAGCAAATACTAAGTTTGCAATTTATAAAATTACATATAATGAAGATGGAACATCTAAAAAAGAGCCTGCAAAAGATGCTTTAGGAAATATTATTGGAACAGAAGAGAATATAAATGGTACAAATTATTATGCTGTAACAACAAATGAAAACGGTGAAATAACAGCAGGATTACCAGAAGGTTTATATTGCATAGAGGAAATACAACCAGCAGAAGGATATGAAATTCAAGAAAATAATAAAACATATACTTTTAGAATAGGTGATACTAAACCTAAAGGCGAAAGTTATAAAATTGCTAAAAAGGTTGATTGGGAAGAAAAATCATATTTTAAAGATATAAAGGAAGTTAGTGATGGTTATATTGCAATTGGTGTGCCTTATAATGAACTTAATATAACAGACATTAATGGAAAAAGCACAAATATACCAGTTGGAAGTTCATTTATTTTAAAATATGATAAAAGCTTTGAAAATGTAATATGGGCAAATAATGTAGAAATGTTTGCTTCAAATGTTTATGTGGATAAAAACAACGATTATGTTGTAAAAGCAAATGAATATGTATGTAAATATAACAAAGATGGTAAGCTGATACAATCAATAAATTTAATACAAAAATTTGAAGGATTTGGAATTACAATAAAAGAAAATATGATGCAGAATGATTCAGTATATATGATTGCGGCTGAATTAGATGAAGGAGAAAGTGAATCATCTAAAAGTATAAATATTAGTACTGAAAATGGTGATAGAATTGTTACAGTTGGAAAGTTTATATTAGAATTAAACGATGATTTAGAAATATATGATTATACAAATATAAATAATAGTAATTATACAAATAAGTTAAAAAATTATAATAAATGTGGAATAAAAAATATTAATTTTTCAAAGGCTGATTGGTTTGATTCAGAAACAGAAGTGATAACTCAACAACAAGGTAGTGTAATATTAAAAAAAGCTGCCATTTATGTGTATGATGAAGAGGGAAACTATATATGGGCAACAAGTTTAAATAGTGATTCAATTGATTTGATTGATTCTGCAAAATTACCAGATGGAGGAGCTATTGCTTTTGGAAATGAATATAAAAATGAAACAATAACAGTAAATGGAAAAGAACAAAACTTGACTATTGGAAATGTTGTTATGAAATTTGATAAAACTGGAAATTTAATATATGTGTTGAATTTATCTGATAATGTTTTTGTAGTAACAAATTCTATAATTGATACTGATGGTAGATATATTGTTCTAGGTGGAAGTAAAATTACTGAAACAGAATCTGGTAAAGTATTATTATATGCAGGAATAAGAGCAATAAGTAATGAGAATGTAGATGCTGAAATTCCAGAAAAAAGTGAAATAACAATTGAAAACACTAAAAAACAATATAAAATAACAACAGAAGTAAAACAAGGAAAAGGTACAATAAGTGGACAAAATAGTAATCCATATGAAACTGTAGAGCATAAAAAAGATAGTAAATTGCCAATTATAGCAGTTCCAGAAAGTGGATGGAAAGTTAAAAGAATAACTATAAATAATCAAATAGTGGAATTTACAACAAGTGATGATGGAAGTGTAACACTACCACAATTTACTGAAATGACAGAAGATAAACATATTGCAGTTTGGTTTGTTAATCCAACAGATGAATATAATTATGAAGTGACAAAAACAGATGAAAATGGAAATCCTTTAAGTGGTGCGAAATTTACTGTTAAAAAGATAATAAAGGATAAAGATTCAAATGAAACTTTATATGATGCTAGAGATGTAAACGGAAATTTAGTTGGATATGAGGATACAATTAATAATAAGAAAGTAAGGGTTGTTGAATCTGATGAAAATGGATTGATTAGATTAAATCTTGAATATGGTAATTATAGAATAACAGAGGTTAAGGCTCCATATGGTTATGATATACCAGAGGAAAATAAGTATGATGCATGTGTTGGAGTAAGAGAAATTAGTTATATAGAAGACCTAGTAGAATTTTCTAATGACGTAAATTTAGGAAATGGTTATTCTGCTGAATTAACAAGAACACTTGATTTTGAAGATGATAATTCATATAAAGATAAAAATAGCACACAATTTGGTGATTACAACCAAGACGGAAACATAGAGGGAATAAAAGCCGAGTTAACAAATAAAAATGGAATTGGGTTTATTTCAATAGGTGAAGGAAATAACTTTACTGGTAACTTTGAAGGAAATGGATATGAAATTAAGAATATATATCAGAACAAGTATGCTGGATTATTCGGTAAAATTTCTGATGCCAAAGTGGCAAACTTAGGACTGAATGGTGGAGAAATTCATAGTGAAGAACAAAATGGTGCTGGTGCTTTAATTAGAGGTAGTAGTAGTTCTCAAATATATAATTGTTATAATAGCGCAAATGTAATTGCTAATGAAGCAACTACCGTAGGTGGTATTTCTGGTTATATTAACAACGACACAAAAATATATAATTGTTATAACAGTGGAAATATTACTGGAAAACAAAATATAGGAGGAATTGTTGGAAGATCAAGAGCAAAAACGAGTAGTATTATAACAAATTGTTATAATACTGGTAAAATTACAGCTTCGGTTAATTTTGCTGGTGGAATAGTTGGACTTAATATGGATATGAAGAATGATAGTTTTTTAATAAACAGATGTTATAATACTGGGGAAATATCTGGAGCTGATTATATAGGGGGAATAATTGGTCGTAGTGCAAATAGTATTAAAACTGTAATTGGATGCTATAATACTGGTAATATATTAGGAAAAACAAATATAGGTGGAATTATTGGATCAACTGTTTCTTCAAATGTTATAAGACAATGCTACAATACAGGCGCTATTACAGGTACAACAAAAGTAGGTGGAATATGTGGAAGTGCAATAAGATATGTTAGATATTGCTATAACATTGGTAAACTAAGCTGTACTAAGGGGGGAAATATTGTAGGTACAACTCTGGGTAATAGTGTGGATGGAATATTAAATGATTTTTATCAAAGTGGAAGTAGTTTCCCTGGAGTATGTGATATATCGGATCAGGTTAGTGGTGTAATTCCTAAATCAAAAGAATATATGAAATCACAAGATTTTGTAGATTTATTACAAGCTGGCGTAGACCCAAAAGATGTTATTGCAAATTGGGTACATGTTGAAGATGAGTATCCAACACTCGAATTTGTAAACAATGAGACTCCAGATGAGATTGTTAATGAAGTTGTTAGAATTCAAATAAAAAACCCATATAAATATTATAAAATAACAACAGAGGTATTAGAAAATTCAGAAGGTAGTAGATCTGTGGGAACAATTTCTGGAGAAAATACAGAAACTGAAAACATAAAATTTGTTGAAAGTGTAAAACATGGCGAGAATTCAACTATAAATATAGAGATGAAACCATTTTCAAATTATAAAGTCGATAAAATAATAATAAATAACGAAGAATATAATGATTTTACAGAGAATGAATATGGAAATGTAATACTAGATACATTTAAAAATGTAATTGAAGATATTCACATACAAGTAATTTTTGAAAGAAAAGCGCCATTTGTATTAACTAAGAAAAATGAAGAAGGTGATATTCTACCAGGAGCTAAATTTACAATAAGTAAAATAACATCACAAGATGATAATACTATTGAAGAGCCTGCAAAAGATATTGACGGAAATATACTAGGCAGTTTAAAAAATATAAATGGCAATGAATTGTATGTAATTGAAAGTGATGAAAATGGACAAGTTGTAGCAAACCTTCCTATTGGAAAATATATTATAAAAGAGGTTCAATCTCCTGATGGATATTATTATGAAGCATGGAGCAAAACATTTGAGATAAAAAATGCTGATATAACCGAAGCGTGGAAGGCTGATGATGTAGGTAGTCTATTTGGACACTCTTGTAATAAAGTAACATCTGATGGTGGACATATAAATATCAAAAAACAAGATGATAGATTGTTTGATATAATATCTAAATATAATTCGAAAAATGAACTTGAATGGGAAACGACATTAGCTAAAAGCGGATATGTAGATATATATGACATAGAAGAGGTTTCAAATGGTATGTATTATGCCGTCGGCTATATAGGTGGAGATTTAACTATAAGTAAAGATATAATAGAAAACTCAGAAGAAGACATTACGATAGAAGCATTAAACAGAAGTACATGCCCAATAATAATAAAGTTAAATAAAAATGGAAAAGTTACAGGAGTAGAAAGAATCGGAAATTGTCAAAAATCTGGTAGAATTATTTGGATAAAGACTTTAAAAGATGGATCATATATTATAAATGGTACATTTGGTGATAATGTTGAATTTAGTGAAGATGATACAGAATCACAAGAAAAAATAAGTGTTACTGGAGATGCAATTATACATTATAATAAAAATGGAAAAGTAATTAGAGCAATTCAATTATCAGGAAATAATTTACAAAGTTACGAGATTTTAAGTGTAGAACTTGATGAGGATAAATATATATTTTCAGTAAAAACATTTGGAAGTGGTACTATAGGTTTTACACCGTATATTGTAGATTTTGATGGTAATGTTACGGATGTTAACTTAGATATTCCAAGCGATATGAATAATACATATATGAGGCAAGTAGAAAAAAAAGAAAATGGCAATTATATAGTAGTAAGTTTTCTTTTTAAATCATCACCGTATACTATTTCGGGAGAGTACACTGCTGACGGAAAAGATATAGTAATTGAGAATAAATATGCTGAAGATACTTCTGAATCAACAATATTCGTTTTGGAATGTAATCAAGATGGAAAAATTGTAAGAGCTGTTGGATTTGATGGCGGATCATCTACAATTCATGGAATAAAGTTGCTTGATAATGATGATATTATTATTTCCGGTTGTGGAAATAAAATAAAGATTGATGAAAGTACAGGAGAAAATGGTTATACATACAGTGATGAAAGTGATGAAGAGAAGGGAATTATTATTCAGTTAAATAAAGACTTTTATGTAAAGAACATAACAACTACAGATGAAAAAGAAAATTATATAGTTAATGCCAAAGGAAATACAATATTAATTGGAGGAAAAAGAGCATACAGAATTGCAACAAATAGAGCACCAGTAGATATTGAACTTACAAATAAAAAGGCTGGAAATATTATAGTGCACCACTACTTAAAAAACATAGACGGAACATACACAACAGTACCAGTTGCACCAGATGAAACTCAATCAAAACCAGTAGGAGAGCAATATACAACATCTCCAAAAACAGACTTAACAGATGTTACACTTGAAAAAAATGAAAATAATGAATATGTTATTCCACAAAATGCAACAGGTGAATTTAAAGCGGAAACACAGGAGATTACATATTATTATGAACCAAAAGATATAACACTAACAGTTCATCATTATTTAGAAGGAACAAGTACATCTTTAAAAGATGATGAAAAATATTCATATGCACCAATAGTATCAATTGATAATCAAAATAATACATATAAAATAACTTCGAACGCTGAATTTGATATTGATCAAAACAAAAATTATAATGATTTAATAAATAATTATAATTTCGTTAATGTTGTAACAGACATAAAAGAAGGTGCTACAATAGATGAAACATTACATTTTGATAAAAATTCTGAAGTAACATATTATTACAATACAAAAGGTCATACAATAACAACTCAAGTAAAAAAACATACAGAAAATAGAACAGATTTATTAACAAATGAAAAAGCAGAAGTACAAGTTGAAGGTGGTACAATAACTGGAGATTACAATGAAAAATATCCAGAGCAAAATTCAATAAAATATATTGAAACAGTAAAACAAAATGAAAATAGTACTCAAACAATAATTGCAAAACCAGATGAAAATTATACTGTAAAACAAATAAAATTACAAAGTACAAATGATTCTGGAATTAAAACCGAAACAATAATATATGGAAAAGATGCAGTAGATAATGCTGAAATAAACGCAACAAAAGATGATAATGGAAATGTAACATTAACAACATTCACAAATGTAACAGAAAATAAACACATAATTGTAGAATTTGAACCATCAATGGGAACAGTAATTGTACACCACTATATAGAAGGTACTGGTGAAGAATACAATAATACAGCAGTGAAAGTTCCTTCTAAAGATGGAAAAGTCGTAGAAAATGAGGTAAAAAATGACTATGTTGGAGAAGTATATTCAACAAAAGAAAGCAATAATGTGGCAAATATATATGAATTAAAATCAGTATCAGGTAAAATAAGTGGAAGATATATTAATGGAGAGCTTAATGTATATTATTACTATAATTATAGATCATACAACTACAGTATCCACTATTATTATGATGGTGTTGAAAAAGTATCAAATGCAATAACAGATCAAAAAGCAACATATGGAACGATAATAACAGATTATCCAGATAAAGCAGAAGGTTATATATTTGAAAAAGTAACACCAGCAGGTGATGGAAATAAAACAAAATTGACTATAACTGAAAACGAAGAGCAAAATAGAATAAATGTATATTACAGATCACAATTTAAAATAACAACAGATGTAATTGAACATTCTGAAGTGTATAAAAATGGTAATAAAAAAGAATCAGTAAAAGGTGGAGAAATAAGTGGTGAAGATGAAGCACCTTATGAAAAAGTATTTAAGGGAGATATACCACAAAAAGAAATTAAAATAACACCATCAAGAACAACTGATGATCAAGGAAATACAGTTGAATATGAAGTAGTAAAAATAGTTATTAAAAACAGTAAAGATGATACTACTGGAGTAGAGGTTGATATTACAAAATTGTCAAAAGAAGATGATGGCAGTGTAATATTACCAAAAGAATATTTAACAGATGGAAATAATGGAATGCAAAGTGATAAGCACATTGAAGTTGAATTCCGTAAAAAATCTAATGTAATAATAAAATATTTAGAAAAAGGTACAGAAAATGTATTATATAAGACATCAGATGGAAAAGATTACGAAGAAATAACAGGATATGAAGGAAAGCACTTTGAAACTTCAAGAAAAGCCATAACAAATTATAAAACATCAGAATCTAATAGTATAACAGATGATATTAAAGAAGCAATGAATAAATATAATGGAGTAGAAACAAATGATAAAACATATGTAAATGGTACAATGTATGCAGATACTTTAACTATAATTTATTGGTATGAAAAAATTTCATCTGGAATAATTGTAAAACATATTGAAATAGACGAAAGTGATATAAAAGATGGTTTAACCTTGAATAAAGGAAAAATTCTTGATGAAGAAACAGTTCCTGGATATGTAGGAGAATTAACTAATACAGTTAGAAAAAATTATGAAAATATGATTTCAGTAAATGGTCCAGAATCAACAAATGAAAATTTAATTATTGCTGGAAAAGATGAAAATAATAAAAATGTTACATGTAAACAAAACAATGCTATTGAAGTTAGATATTATTATGAAAAACAATATAATGTAACAACAGAAGTAAGACCACATGATGAAAAAATATTTAATGACCAAACAAATGAATATGAAACAAAAAAAGTAGATGGAGGAACAATTTCTAAAGAATATATAACATCAGAAGATGGAAGTAAAGTGGAAACAATTTATGAAAAAATAAACAAAATGGGATACAATAAAAAGCAAATTGAGATAATTCCAGATGATGGATATAGAATAAAAGAAATTACAATAAATGGTATTAAATATGATATAAATCAATTACAAAAAGATGGAGACAAAGTAATTATTACATCTGGAACAGATGACAATGATGAAAAAGCATTTTTTAAAGATGTAAATGAAGATAAGCATGTAATAGTAGAATTTGAAAGAATACCAGCAAGAGTAATTGTTGAATATAAAGATGCGTATACAAAAGAAAATATTGATAAAATAGATACAAAAATTATAAATGGGTATGTAAATGATAAATATAATGAAACAAGACCAGATATTGAAGGATATGTTTCAGTAGATCCAGAGCCAACAAATAGCAGTGGAAAAATGACAAAAGAAGATATAACAATAGTATATTGGTATAATAAAGAATATAAAATAACAACAGATGTAATTGAAATGAAATTAGTAGATAAAGAAGGAAATATTATAACTAAAAAAGGCGGAACAATATCTGGAGAGGATGAAATGCCATATGAAACAGTATTAAGAGGTAATAACAATAAAAAGGCAATTGAAATTATTCCTGATTACGGATTTGAAATAAAACAGATAAAAATAAATGGTGTAAGTATTGATTATATTAACGATAATGGTATGATTAAAGATGGAAAAAATGTTAGAATACCAGATGAGTATTTTAAAAACATGCAAGAAAATAAACATATTGAAGTAGAATTTAAACGAATTCCTGGTAAAATTATTGTAAAGAACTTAGAAGATGGAACAGATAAACCATTAACAGAAGATACAACTGGAAGTGGATATATAGGTGAAAAATATAGAACTCAACCATCAGATATAAAATATTATGAACTTGTTGAGGAAAAATATCCAAATAATAGCGAAGGTGAATTGTCTGAAGAAGAGACTGTAGTAATTTATTATTATAGAAAAATTAAATTTAATTTTAAAATTGAAAAAGAGATTAGTAAAATAGTAGTTAATAATAAAGAGCAAGCTCTTGAATCAGAAATGCCAATGATAACATTAGAGTATAAAGATGTAAGTGATACAACAATAAAAGTTGAATATAAAATAAAAGTTACAAATACTGAAAAATTAGCCGGAAAAGCAATAATAGAGGAAAATATACCTGATGGATTTGAATTTGCAGAAGAAAATGCAGATGAATGGAATTTAGTTGATGGAAAATATGTATTAGAAACTGAATTAATAAATCCAGGAGAATATAAAGAATATGTTGTAGTACTAAAATGGAAAAATGATACCCAAAATAAAGGTGGAAAAATTAATAATGTTAAAATAATAGATACTCAAAATGAAGCAAACTTTGATGAAACAACACTTGAAGATAATGAAGATAATGCAGTAGTAGAGCTTAAAATTGATAAAACAGTAAATGATGTAATAGATGATATTAAAAATGGAAATTCGAAAGAAATAATAAGGGATATAAAAACAGCTATAAAAACTGGAGATACTATAATTGTTTCATTTGTTGTATTAGCAGTATCAACGATTAGTTTAATAATTATTGTAAAAAGAAAAAGTAAGAAATAATAAACCTTATAAATGAAAACCACATTGTGTTGTGACACAATGTGGTTTTACTTGTATTGCTTAATTGACAAATTATGTTAAATGGTGATATAATAAAAGTCTGTTCAGGCAAACCGCATAGGCAATGTTAAAAAGGAGAGTAAAATGAAAAAAAAGGCAAAAGTTTTGTTGAGTATTTTGATGGCGATTCTTATTTTTTTGACAGTGGTTTCTACCATGAGCACAAAGGCGTATGCTTTTTTAGCAGATGATTTTGTTGTTGGTGATGTAAATTGTGACAATGAGATTAATGTTGATGATGCTGTTGGAATTTTACAGCATTATGCTAAAACGGCTGCGGGCATTAGCGAGAGTGTTACAGAAGAATTATACGATGTAAATTGTGACAATGAGATTAATGTTGATGATGCTATTTTGCTATTGCAATATTATGCAAAAAAAGCAGCAGGCCATAGTGATATAGAATGGCCACCTGCTCGGTACAAATTTGGACAAGTTGTGCAGTATGACAGTACACAATCGTTGTATATGCTCTATGATGAAAGTGAAAAATACGTGAAATTCTTAGCAAATGGAGATGTATTTACAGTTTTGAAATCCGTAGGGAATAATAAATATATGATTAGCTATGATGCTGGTATATATTATATCAAAATTGAAAATTATAATTCTTTTGTGTATCTTTATGATGTAAGACATTTTACGTATATGAGCTTTTACACTTATCCAGATATAGGAGATATTGCTTTTTGGTATAATGGAGTGTTTGTAATTCCACTTGAAGTAGATGATTCTGGTGAAAATGAGACAATCAGTCTTGGAGACACATTTGTTATTCTCGAAAAATTGGGGAGAGATAAATACAGAATCATGAAGGAAAACGGAAGAACAGGAACTGTAATTATGGAACTTGACGATTTTTGCAAGTCCATGTATAAAATGACACCTCAATTGTAAAAAACATAAGTAAAACATATGCCTATGCAATAAAAGACCTCATTATGAGGTCTTTTATTTTTTGTGCTATTAATATCTTTAATGAATAATATTAAGTAAATACTAAAAATATAGGAGGATATTAAATTGGGATATATAGTTTATAAAATAGAACAGGGTGATAATATTTATAAAATAATTGAAAATTATAATATAAGTATAGAAAGAATAATTAGCGCAAATCCAAAGATAAATATATATAATATAATGCCAGGAATGGAAATTGTTATCCCCGTAAGGAGTATTGTGAATACAAAAGTGGAGTATACTTCAAATATTCTTGAAGAAGATATTCGAAACTTAAAATTGATATATCCATTTTTAGAAATCGGTGAAATTGGGAGAAGTGTTTTAAATAAATCTATACCATATATAAAAATAGGTAATGGTAATAAAAAAGTTTTTTATTCAGCTGCATTCCATGCAAACGAATGGATAACTAGTCCTGTTCTTATGAAATTTTTGGAAGAGTATGCACAAGCTTTTGTGGAAAATAAAAATATATTTGGATATAATGCACAAGCTTTGTATTATGCTACTTCATTATATATAGTTCCAATGGTTAATCCAGATGGAGTGGACTTAGTCACAGGTAGTATAAAAAATGTGGAAAACGCATATAAAAATGTGGTTCAAATTGCAGATAATTTTCCAGAGATTCCATTTCCAGGTGGTTGGAAGGCAAATATAAATGGTGTGGATTTAAACTTACAATTTCCAGCTGGATGGAAACAAGCAAAAAAAATAAAATTTTCGCAAGGGTATACAACACCAGCTCCTAAAAACTATGTTGGAACAGCACCAATCAGTGAGCCAGAGTCTAGGGCAATATATGATTTTACATTAAAAAATAATTTTAAATTAGTAATTGCGTATCATACACAGGGAAAAGAAATATATTGGAATTTTCAAAACTTGGCACCAGAAAGTGCAAAAATAATTGGTGAAAACTTTGCAAAGGTAAGTGGATATTTATTAACAGAAGTACCATACAATTCAAGTTTTGCTGGATATAAAGATTGGTTTATACAAGAGTATATTAGACCAGGATATACAGTAGAAGCTGGATTAGGAGAAAATCCACTACCAATTTCACAATTCAATGAAATTTATAATAATAATATTGGAATTTTAGTTTTAGGTTTAGTAAATGCATAAAAACGAAAACGCTTAGGGAATATAAAGTCAAGGTAAAGTTCATTGAAAAGAATTCACATTTACATGAAGGTGTAAATAAAGTGTAATGAAAATATAATAAATTTGTAACAAATTGATATAATAAGTCGTTCCGTAAAAAATACAATAAAATTAGACAAAATACTAGATTTTACAAAGCAAAAAATATAATTATAATTGTCTTATAAAATAAAAAATATGGAGGCTATATCAATGGAAAAAATTAAAAATTTCAAAGTGAAAGCAATTGTGTTAATAGCAGTAATAGTTGCAGCTGTTGTTGGCATAGCTGTTTTCACACAAGTTAGCAAGAACACTTCAGATGCAACTGGAAGTGGAAATGACAAAATTGCTGATGGTACTCTTGAGTTCCAAGCTGTAGATAATAGTGGACAAAGAGTAACTATTAATACTGCACCGGTAGGAAAAGATGTAACATTACATGTTGCACTTACTACATCAGCAGAATCTCATAGTGGAGAAGATTATGTAATTAAAATGGATAATGCTGATTTTGTAATTGATGGTTTAAGCAAGAATGGAGATTATATTGAATTAAATTCAAATGGAAATATAATTAGAGTAACTATCGCTTATAATAGTAATAAATCTGCATATGACTTAATTGTTACAGGTTGGAAAAATGGTACATCATTATCATTTGATTTAGGTGGACATAAAAATAGCGAAAATAAAACTACTGTAACAATGGTTACAAATTCTGCAACACATGGTGGTTTAATTGAAGCAGATTTAACAGCATATGGAGATATAAATTATTCAAATACAAAGATTGTTAATCACAATAAATTAACTATATCATCTGATGGAAAAGTAATAAGAGATGAGAATGGAAATGAATTGAATGAAAAACTTACATATATATTAAGAGGAAATCTTGATATAAGTAATTCTGCAAATGCAACAATAAATGGAAAGGTGAATGTTTCTGACATTATAAATATCCCTGCTGGAATAGATATATCAGATTTAGGAACTTTAAAAAGCTATTTAACTGTTTCGGGAACAGGATTATCTGATAGTAATGCAGATTATTCAATTATTCAAGCTGATAGTGGTACAAACAATATAAGAAAATTAAAGATAACATATACACTAGATTCAGCAAATGAAATAAATGATTTTACACATTCAAATAATTATACTATTGATTTTGATATAGCAAGTTTAATAAAAAATAATGGAACTAACATTGCTAAAGGTAGTGAGGTAACATTAACAAATGATTTAAATTCAGAATATATTACTCAATTTGATACAATAACTGCAGATAGATCTACAGCTTCAACTACTATTGGAAAAGATCAAGGACCAATATACAGTTATAATAAAGAAATAATATCTGTTAATGGTGGAAATGTAACTGACTATGTAACAAAAGGAGATACTATTACATATAGAATGACAATTGATAATACTGGACTAGAGGCAGGAACAATTAATTATACAGATTATATACCAGCTAATACAAAATATATAAGTTCAAGTATTGATAATAGTTTAAGTAAAAATGTAAGTAATGCAACTTGGGAATATGATGAAAATACTGGATCAGTAAAAGGAACAGCCACAATAGGAGCAGATGGAAAAATAGTATTAATAATGACTGTAGAAGTAACATCAGAACAAATACAACAAATTAATAATACATTCTTTGATAAAACTGTATCAATACCAGTAAAAAAATTAGAAGATTATACAATTGATAAAAGTGTAGATAAAAATTATTTTCCAGTAAATGATAAAGATAGAACTTTAACATATACAATAACTGTTACAAATACAGGCGCTGGACCACTAACTGACAAAGAAATAACAGATGAATTACCAAATGGTGTAAAATATATTTCCGCAGGTATTGGCGAAAATACAGATGTGAGTGTAAGTTATGAAAATGGTGTTATTAAATTTACAGGAATTAATTTACAGCCAGGAGAGAGCAAGAAATTTACTATAACATGTGAAGTTGATGGAACTGTTACTGGATGGATTTTAAATACTGCTGTATTTATAGATAAAAGTGATGCTGAAGGAATATCTGTAGAAGATCCATTTGATTTTTCAAAATATGTAAATAAAATTGAAAATGGAAATAGAGTAACAAGCCCAAAGGGCGAGATAGAAGCAAATAATGGTGATTCAATAGAATATACAATGTATTTAAAAAATAAAGGTGATGATTACGATTTATCTGGAAACAATGTAGTAATGGTCGATGTAATTCCATCAACAATAGCATGGGATCCATCAAATGTATATTATACAATTGGTGATGATGAGGATACTCATTATACAGCAAATATTACAACAGAAAATGTTGAAGGTGGCGTTAAATTAACATGGACAATTAACTCTTTAAATGGTAATACAACATTAGCAAATGGACAAGCAGTTACATTACATGTATTTGGAACTGTTAATACAGGTAAAGTAACAACTGTTACAATAATAAAAAATACTGCTAAAATAGAAGAGCTAAAAAAAGAATCAACTGCAATTATAAAAGTAATCCCTATAAAAGAAGTTGATACTGAAAAATATGTTTATAAAATATTTGATAATAATGGAAACAAAGTATATGAAAATACAAGCGGAAAATTAGAAACTGATCAATCTAAGATTCCTCTTATAGGAGAAAATTACACAGTTGTTTATAGAGTAAATATAAAAAATACAAGTGGAGAAGTAGTAAATAATGTAACACTATACGAAAAACCAGATGATGGTACACAAATAGCACCAGGTACAAAATATTATGATCCAGCAACTGGAACAGTAATAACAGGAACAGACAGTTCAGCTGATTCAGCACATGTACGAATAAATGTTTATGACAAGAATAATGTATATAAAGGAACATTTACAACAGCACATATTGATTGGTGGAACGGAGGAGTCCCAATTAGAACTGCAAATTATGAAAAAAGAAATATAGCTTATGAATTATGGTATTCTGAAGGTGTTGATAACAATGGATTTTCATTAGGTGTTGATGAAACAAAAATATTTGAATTTTCATTAGTCACAACGAATTCAAATTTTAAAAAAGTTACAAACACAATTAGTAATGAAAATGACACTGTAAATTCAGAAACATTATATGGTAAAAAAACGATAAACGATATAAATAAAAGTGTTGCATTAACAAGTAAGGCAAATGTTTCAATAAATCAATCTTTTGTAGACACATTAGATGTATTGGCAAGTAAATTTGATGACAACTATTTAGTATACAAAGTAACATTTAATACAAAAGGATGGATAAATGACGAAATAGAAATAAAAGATACATTAAATAACAATTTTAGTTATGTTACAGAGGGTGTTGATGGATATGATGGATTACCAATATTAAAAATGACAAATGAATTAGATCAGTGGAATACAGCAACACTAGTAAAAGACGATGGCAGTGATAATAATGTAGAAGATACTGTTGATAAATATTCAGTAACAACAAATGGAAATACAATGACAATAAAAATAAAACCAAGCAAATACAGAAAAGACTATCATCAAAGTAACTTCACCGTATATTACCTAGTAAAATCAAATGGTAATATAACAGTTGATACATTAAGTGCAAAAAATACAGCTTCAATAACATATAATAATAACACGATTTCAGATACAGCTATAGTAAATGTTATTAAAGAAAAAGCTTACCCTGGATTAACAAAGAAATATAAAGGTGCTTATGGATCTTCAACAACAACAATGGATGGTGTAAATCCAAAATTAAATGAACATGCAAACGAAAATAGCCGTTTGGTATGGACTTTTAAGGCATTTAATGATACTGCTACAAATGCAAATGCAATATCAGATTATACGATTTCAGATGTATTACCAGTAGGATATGAATATGATAATTTATATAGTGAGAGCACAGATGGTGAAACTAAATATTATCCATCATTTACAGTAGTAAAATCGACAGGAAGTAAAACATATAGTGCATATGATGGCACATATGTAGAGCCAACACATTCTACAACTGTTGTAGATGGAGAAACAAGAAATGTAATTTCATGGCATTTTACAGATGAGGAGTTTAAATTAGAACCTGGTGAATATATAGAATTTCTAATTTCTTGTAAATTACCGGGAACCACAGCAAAATCAAGTGTTGCAGTTAATGATACATATTTAATAATAAATGGAGAGTATGAAACGGATTCAAATGATGATGTTACAACTTTTGAAGGTAAAAAGGCATTGCATGCGCAAGATTATGTAATAGTTGGTTCAGCAAATGTTACGACAGCTTCTAAAGAAGTAGAGCTTTATGAAGAGCAACAAGACGGTTACCAAAAAGCTTCTAGTGCAGAAACAGACAATAATAAAATTGAGGCTAAAGTTGGAGAAGATATTAAATATACATTAAATATAAAAAATGACTCACCTTCATATGTTAAAAAGTTAGTTATAATTGATAGATTACCATATGTAGGAGATAAATACTTATCAACAGAAACAACAACAGGAAGAGAATCTGCATTTAGTCTAAAATTTAAAGAGATAGCAGAAATAAAAATTGTTGATGAAAAAAATCAAATAATTAAAACAGTAGGAAATGATGAATATCAAATAGATTTTTCTGATTACAAAGGAGTAATATCTTCAGATAGATCAGATTGGAATAAAGGAAGCAGTGAAATTACAACATGGCATTCTACATATAATAGTAATTCTGATGTAAATATGAGAATTGCATTTAATGAAGATATACAACTCGATACAGATCAAACAATAAAAATAGTATTTAAAGCAACATTACCAACAGGCAACTGGATTGAAGCTTCAGGCGAAGGAAAAATAGCATGGAACAACTTTGCCTACAATAGAACAACTGTTAACAAAATAACAGGAGAAGTTGGCGATACGCTAGTTGCTGAATCTGCAAAAGTTGGTATATGGGTTGAAAAACAAGAAACTCAAATTACAGTAAATAAAGTTTGGGATGATAATAGTAACTTCCATGGAATTAGACCATCAAGCATTAAAGTTCAATTAATGAAACGCACAGCTGGAAGTTCAGATGCATATGTAGCATATGGAAATCCAATAGAACTTTCTGGAAATGGAGATACTTGGGGAACAGTAGTTTCAGGATTACCTAAATATGAAAATGGTAATTTACTTGAATATACATTTGTAGAAGTTGATGAAAATGGAAATAATGAAGGAAACATAAATAATTATGTAACAGGCGATTCTGTAGAATCAACAGATTCAAATGGATATAAAGTAGTAACAATAACAAACAAAGAAAGAACAGGAAAAATTGAATTAACAAAAACTGTAAAACATAGAGAAAATGATGTATCTTCAACAACAAATGAAAAATTCTATTTTGTAATAAAAGATACAACAACAAACAAATATGTGTTACATGATAGCAATAACAAAGTTTCTTCATATGTATTTATAAATTCATTAAGTACATATAACAATCTTGCTAGTGTATTATGGAGTATTAATCCAAGTGAAAATAATAAACTTGAAATAGATAATTTAATATTAGGAAGAACATATCAAGTTATCGAAACAAATGCAGGTGGAATTGAAATTACAAATTCAAATTCAAAATACATAGTTGCATATAACCCATCAATAAATAATGTTATAGATGAAAACACAACATATAAATTTGAAGTAATTAATACATTAAAATTAATAAATGTAACAGTAACTAAAGTATGGGATGACGAGTCAAACAAACATAATATAAGACCAACAGAAATAACACTTCAATTATATGCAAATGGTAAACCTGTTGATGGTAAAACAATAACAATTTCTGCAAACAATGCATTAAATGGTGATTTATCAAAATGGGTATATACATTTACAGACCTAAGAAAAACAGATGATGAAGGAAATGAAATAATATATACAGTAGCCGAGGTTGATAATTTAGAAGCTAATTATACAGTTACTGTAGGAGACACAACAAATGATGGTTCAACAATAAGTCAAACAATTACAAATAAAGAAAATGTAGGACAAATTACAGTAACTAAGAGGGTAATGAATTATGGAGCTGATATTACATCTTCAGCAAATGGAACATATTACTTTGTTATAAAACAAGGTAATGATGGATATGTTTCAAGCGACGGAAGTGTAAAAGCATATAAAGATTCTACTTGTATATATTCTATACAAACAGGTTCTTATGACCAAGCTACATATAGTAAAACAATTTCTAACTTAACATATGGAAAAACATATACAATTATAGAAGTTGATAAAGCTGGAAATGAAATAGATACAAGTAAAGTAAATTATCAAATTACATATGAAAATGAAAATATATTAATTGATAAAGACAATGTATCTGGAAATGCAACAATTATAAATACATTAAATACAACAGAGAAAAAAGTATACAAAATTTGGGAAGACTCATCAAACAAACATAATGTAAGACCATCAAGTGTAACGCTTCAATTATATGCTGATGGAGTAGCATATGGTGATCCTGTAACACTAACTGCAGATAATATTGATACAGATTCAAATAAATGGTCATATGTATTTACCAATTTGAAAAAATACAAAGATGATGGAGTTACAGAAATTGTATATACAGTAAAAGAAATTAATTTAGATTCTCATTATACAAAAGAAGAAAAAGATTTAACAGTTACAAATACAGAAATAACTGGTAGTGTAACTATCACAAAACAAGTATTTAACAATGATAGTGATATTACAGCTACAACTGATAGAACTTTCTACTTTATAGTAGAGCAATTTACAAATGGCGTATCTGATGGATATGTTACAAGCTCAGGAGAGCTAACAAATGATAAAGCAAAAGCAATATTCTCTATAAAAACAGGTGCAAATGGTGATGCTAACTTTAGTAAAACAATATCTGGATTAGCTGTTGAAAAATCATATAAAGTTATAGAGGTAAATGCTGATGGAAATGAAGCTACAAAACAAAATTCTGATTATATAGTTGAATATGACAATAATCAAACAATGACATTAAAAACACTTGAAACATCTGCAAGTACTACAGTAAAAAATAGACTTGATACAATAGATGTTATTACAAATAAAGTATGGAATGATAATGATGGTGCAAATGGATTTAGACCAGATTCTATATTAGTTCAATTATATGCTGATAATGTAGCTGTTGGAGAAAAAGTAAAATTACCAGATGAATCAGGTAATTGGACACATACATGGACAGGATTAACAAAATATAAAGAAAACGGAACAGATTTAGTAACATATACAGTTAAAGAATTTGATAAAGATGGAAATGAATCAATTAAAAATTACATCCAAATGCCAGTTTCAACAGAAACAACAAATGATTCAGTTACTATAACTTTAACAAATAAAGAAGTTCTAGGTGGATTAACAATTAGTAAATATGTTTTAAATTCACAAGGAAATGCAATAACAAATGTTCCAGATGCATTTAAAGGACCATACTATGTAACTGTAGTTAGAAAAGATAATGGAAATTATATTGATGCCGATGGAAAAGAATCAAAGGCTGTAAAGGTTATTCAATTAAATGCTGGAGAATCTGTAACAATAACAAATATACCTTTAACAACATATAAAATTACAGAAACAGATGTAACTGGAAAACCAAAAGCTGATGATAACCAATTTACATCAAGATTTGAAATTATTTATAATAACAATACTCAAGAAGTTACAATAAATGATTCTTCAGAAGCCGTAAGTGTTATTATTTATAATAAAATAATAGAGAAAACAAAGTTAGATGTAACAAAGATTTGGAATGATAGTAACAATCTACATGGTTTAAGACCAGAAAAAATAATTATTAAATTATATAAAATAAGTCCAAATGGAGAAAAAATTGATACAAATATTACAAAAGAAATAACTGCTCCAGATGATAATAAATCTGCAAATACATGGACTGCTTCATTTGAAAACTTAGATAAATATGATGAAAATGGAAATGAAATAAAATACACAGCAGATGAAATTGTAGTTCCAACAAACTATACAAAAGATACAAAACTAAATAGTGATGTTATAGGAACAACAAATGATAGTGTAACAATAACAAATACAGAAGAGCTAAGAAGTTTAACTGTAACTAAAAAATATTTAAATAATTTAGGAACAGATATAACAGGAACAGCAGAAGTAACATTCCATTTCATAGTAGAACAATTAAATAATGGAACATCAGAAGGATATGTTAATGAACAAGGTGGAATATCATCAAATAAAACTGTATTTAATTTAACAATAGGTCCAAATGTAAATAACAACTTTAGTAAAGTAATAAATGGATTAACTAAAAATAGATCATACAAAGTAATTGAAACAGATGAAAATGGAAATGAAATAACTACTGATAATTCTAATTTTGAAGTAAGTTATATAAATCAAACAAATACAATATCAGATTCAGATGTAAATACAACAATTACAAACAAATTAAAGAGCAGATCTTTAAGAATAACTAAAAAATGGATTGATAATGAAAGCCACAATTTAAGAGGTGACATCAAAGTAACATTAAAAGCTGATAATGAAGTTTATAATACATATACATTAAGAAAAGAAAATAACTGGACTATAACAATAGCTGGATTACCAGAATATAGAGATAATGGTATTGATAAAATTATATATACAGTAGAAGAAGATACTTCAACTATTAAAAATTACGAACAAGGAACAATTGAAGAAGTAAGAGATAATGAATTTGTAATAACAAATACTGAGGTTACTGGAAGTATTAATATAATTAAAAAATTATTAAATACTGAAGGAAAAGTTATTGATGATGTTTCAGATAAATTATCAGATCAAATATATTATGTTATTGTAAAAAGAAATTCAAATGGACACTACTTAGATGCTGATGGAAAAGAGCATTATACACCAATGATAATTCCAGTAAAAGCTAATGAACAGAAAGTATTAAGCGATGTTGCATTAGATGAATATACTGTAACAGAGGTTAATATAGATGGTGAGTCAGTTGAAGATGGATTTACTATAACAGACAAAGATGGAAATGTAATAAACCTTACAGTTTCATATAATAGTAAAACAGTTGAATTAACAAAAGAAATAAAAGATGGAACAGTAATTGTAAGAAATAAAATTTCTGATATCACAGAAGTACCAATTAAAAAGGTATGGAATGATAAAGATATGAATATTGAACATAGACCAATATCAATAGATGTTGTACTATATGCAAATTCTGCTCCAGCAAAAGATTTAAATGGAAATGAAATGAGAGCAACATTAACTGAAGCTAATAAAGTTGATGATTACAATTGGACATATACATTTAAAAACTTACCAAAATACGATGCAAAAGGTAATAAGATTATTTATACAATATCAGAAGAAAACTTAAGATATGGTGAAGATGCAGATGAAACAGGATTTTATAACCCAACTGTAGATCAAGGGAAATTAACAATAACAAATACACCAGTTAAAAATAATGAAAAAGTTGGTTTAACAATTACAAAAGAATGGGTTGGAAATCAATATGAATCAAGCCATAGACCAAAATATATTACATTTATAATAATTAGAACAGATACAAAAGAAGAAGTTAGAAGAGTAAATATAACAGCAGAAATGAATTGGACATATACTTGTGATGATTTATTAAAATATAATGATGCATTATATGAAATAAATTATGAAGTATATGAGGTAATACCAAACAATGATGACTTTAAGTTCTATGATGTATCAGGAGCAACATTATTAAATGGTGAAACTGTTAAAAAAGCATCAGAAACAAGTAAAAATAACTTTAGAATTACAAATACATTTAATGTACCAGATGATAAAGTTAGTATCGAAGTTCAAAAGATTTGGACAAATATAATGGATAATTATGAAGATACTATACCAAATCAAATTGTAATAGAAGTTGTAGGAAATGTTGATAGTAAAGAAGTATATCGAAACAAATTTACAATTGATAAAGAGACACATCAAAATTCTGCTGGAACACAATGGAATTATATAATTGAAAACTTACCTAAATATGATTCTGAAACAGGTAAAGAAATTTCATATGAAGTAACAGAAGATGCAATTAAAAACTTTAAATTAATTGAAATAAAATCAAATTATACAGGTGATCAAAAATATGTAATATTTAAAAATGAACAAGTAACAGGAAGCTTTGATGTTACAAAAACAGTATTTAATGTAACAGAGGATGGAGAAGAAAAGAATATATCTGATACAATTAAATCAAGATATTACTTTACTGTAACTTGCGTAGAAAAAGGTATAACATATTATGTTGATGCAAATGGTAAATTAAATAGAAGCAAAGTTGTATTATCAGTTGCAACAGGAAATGGTGTAGCTACAGAAATTAAAAACTTATTATTAGATAAAACATATACTGTAACAGAAACAAATGATAAAGGTGAAAAATTAACACAAGAAAATAGTGATTATGTAATTGTAAAAGGTGATGGTACAGTAACACTTACAGAAGATAAAAATACAGATACAGTAGAATTAATAAACAAATTACAATCAAAGAGAATTATCATAACAAAGAAATGGGATGATAATAACAATGCATATGAAAAACGACCAGAAAGTATTAAATTTATTTTATATAGAACAGTAGGAAGCACAACAACATCTAAAGAAATAATAATAGATACAAAGAATTCAAGTGTAAATGGAAATTCTTGGAAATATGGAATTGACAATTTACCAATTATGGATGACACAGGAGCAACTATTAGTTATAGAATAGTTGAAGATCAAAATGGATTAGAGTGGTACTATTTATCTGATGAAAAATCAAATATGAGTAAAAACGAAGATTCATACGAATTTACAAATACTGAAGTAGTAGGAAATTATAGTTTACAACTATCAAAAGTTGATGATAAAGGATTTGCAGTTGGTGGAATTAAATTCGAAATTGATGGTAAAGAAGAAGAAACAACTAAAAATGGTAAAATTGTAATTATCGATAGAAAAGAAATTTTCGATGATTCTGAAGAAGTAATTAAGATAAAAGAAATTTCAGATACAAGTACAATAACAAATAAAAAATATATTAAACTTAAAGAAGAATTAAATCTACATATTAAGAAACAAAGAGTTGAAAATGAATGTAAAGTAACAGGAATATCACTTGATGGAAATGTTTACAATGATAGTGTAATACGTAGTGTAGAATTAGAAAATGGTGCTACAACAACAGTAACTGCTAAAGTTATTGATAATAATATTAAAATTGAAATTGTTAATGTTGAACAAACACCAGATTTAAGTTTAAAGAAATTTATTACAAAAGTAAATGATACTGAAATAACTTCACAAACTCCAAGATTCACAAACAAAGCTGATGGAACTTATACTTATAATAGATCAGATGAAGTATTGGATGTAGAAGATAATGATTTAATTACATATACAATAAGAGTCTACAATGAAGGAAATATTTATCAATATGCAGAGCTTGTTGAAGATATAATTCCACAAGGATTAGAATTTGTAGAAGATAATGAAATAAATATTGCCAATGGTTGGGTAAAAACAGAAGATAACACAGTAAGAACAGCTTTACTTTCTAAAGCAAATGGAGAAGAAAATATATTAAGTCCATTTATTCCAACAAATATGGATTCTCCTGATTATAAAGATTTACAAATTGTTCTAAAAGTTGTAGAGCCTGAAAATAGCGATAGAATCGTAACTAATAGAGCTCAAATAATGAACCAAGTAAATAAAGATGGAGAAAAGGTTGATGATATAGATTCAACTCCAGGTAAATGGATAGAAGGCGAAGATGATCAAGACTGGAGAAGTGTAAAAGTTAAATACTTTGACTTAAGTTTAAGTAAATATATAACTAAAGTAGTTGTAATTAAAGACGGACAAGAAACTGTAAAAGAAACAGGAAATACAGCTGAAAATAATAATAAAAATGTAACAAAAGTTGATCTAAAACGTAGTGAAATTGAAAGTTCTGTAATTAAAGTAGAATATGGAATTACAATTAAAAATGAAGGAGAAATAGCCGGAACAGCTAAGAAGATAATTGACTACTTACCAATTGGATTTAAGTTTGAGAAAAACGATAATGTAAATTGGTATGAACAAGATGGAAATGTTGTTACTGATGAGTTAGAAAATGTAATGATAGAGCCAGGACAAACAGCTACAGTTAAATTAGTATTAACATGGAATAATTCAGCAACAAACATAGGAACAAAAACAAATACAGCTGAAATATTAGAAAATTACAACGAAAGTGATACTCCAGATATAGATTCTACACCAGGAAATAAAGATCCTAATGAAGATGATATAGATAATGCTCAGATTATGATAACAGTAAAAACAGGTGGTATAACATATGGAATACAAATTGCAAATTGTATATTAGCAATATTCGCAGTAGTAATTTTAGGAGTAGAAAAAATAAGAGTTGATAGAAAAAGAAGAGCATAAAAGGAGAAATATATATTAAAAAATAAAGGGTAATAGAATTTATTCTATTACCTTTTTATTTTTTAATTAAATTTTTGGGGACGGTCCTTGAAGATAAAAAAGAGGGACGGTCCTGGTTTATATTATTTAAGTTAAATTGTTAATCAATAAAGATAAAAACTTTATAAAAGATTGAAATTAGCTCTTGACAGTAAAGAAGAAATGATATAAAATTTTATACATTGAGATGCAACTGTAGCTTAGCTGGATAGAGCGTTCGGCTACGAACCGGAAGGTCGGGGGTTCGAATCCCTCCAGTTGCACCAATGATGTATCTGTTCAAACTAATAGAACAGAGAGAAAAAATCAATCAGAAAATAAAAATCTGGTTGATTTTTTTGTGCCTAAAAACAATATTCAATTTGCAAAATAATGTGAAACGTGCTATACTTTAAAAATATAAATTTTGTTGCCCAAAAAGTATAAAATCTTGGAGGGTAAAACCTCCAAACAATTGAAGGAGGCTTTATAAATGAAAATTGGTTTTTATGCAGGAAGTTTCGACCCATTTACAAATGGACACTTACATGTAATTGCAAAATCTGCCCAGCTTTTTGATAAAGTGGTAGTTGGAATTGGTGTCCATCCAAAAAAAGCCCGGAGATTTGATAAGGAGTTAATGCAAAGAGCCATTGAGCAAGTGCTTATTCACGAGAACTTGAACAATGTAACAGTTATCTCCTACGATAATCTTTCTGTAGATGTTGCGTTAGACCATAATTCTACGTTTTTAGTTAGAGGTATCAGAAATGGTATGGACTATGAATACGAAGAAAACATGGCATCTATTAACGAGGAAATATCGGGACTTGACACAGTTTACATTAGGGCAGGTAATTTAGGAAATATCAGTTCGAGTATGGTTATGGAATTGCTCAGGAACAATAAGGATGTTTCCAAATATCTTCCTAAAGAAATTTTGGAGTTAGTAAAGAAATAAGAACCAAAAGGGAAGAAGGCATGAGATTATCTCATGCCTTCTTCTTTTTTGGTATTTTGGGAAAATCTATTATTTGATTTTCATTTGTAGGAATTATTTTAGGAAAATTGATTTAAAAAAAATTAAAAAAATACTTGATTTTTATAGAAAAATTTGTTATTCTATATGCATTGATTGATTTTTGTCAATCTTTGTGAATGCCGGATGGTTATAAACAAGTATGTCAATCGCATTAAATTTTGTATAGCAAATCAAGATTTAAAAATTTTTAAAAAAATTTAAAAAATGTATTGACAATTATAAAAATCCAGTTTATAATAAGTCTTGCATTCAGCAATGCAACAAAAAATAATATGAATCATTTGGGTCATTAGCTCAGGTGGTAGAGCACTTGACTTTTAATCAAGTTGTCCGCAGTTCGAGTCTGCGATGGCTCACCAAATGTTTAGGATTGAAAAAAATCCTAAACATTCATATTATTTTAAGGCCCGTTGGTCAAGCGGTTAAGACATCGCCCTTTCACGGCGGAGACATGAGTTCGATTCTCGTACGGGTCACCACAACTTAATAATGCCACTTTAGCTCAGCTGGTAGAGCAACTGACTTGTGGGATAGATAGAATGTAATTTCTATTTTGAACTATCTTGCACCTTTATCTGGAAACGGATAGAGTGGACACCGCTAATTCGGGGAAGACTAAGTTTTTTATATGTTAATCCCGAGCTAGGAGAAATCCGAGTGTAGAGACTTTATACGGTGTACCTAAAGTTAGTAAACTATGGTAAAGAGAAAGTCCAGACTACAAACACATTTGTGGTAATGAAAATTATAGTAGTATGAATCAGTAGGTCGTCTGTTCGATTCAGACAAGTGGCTCCAATACTTAAAATCAGGCTTGTTTAAAACTTGTCTGATTTTTTGTTATATAAAAATTGGTGGTGATATTATGAGATGTATAAATTGCAATGAAATAATAAGCAAAAGGTCAAAATATTGCTCAATAAAATGTCAAAAGGAATATCAACAAAAAATATATATTAAAAAATGGAAAAATAATGAGGTAGATGGGATGAGAGGTGAATATCAGCTTTCGTCATATATAAAAAATTACATATTTGAGAAATATAATAATAAATGTGCTAGATGTGGATGGAGTAAAATGAACCCATATACTAAAAATATTCCGTTAGAAATAGAGCATATTGATGGTAATTACAAAAATAATATTGAAGAAAATTTAATATTATTGTGCCCGAATTGTCATTCATTAACAAGTACATATAAAGGGGCAAATTTAAATCATGGAAGAAGTGAAAGAAAAAAATATACTAAAAGGAGTGATATAAATGTCTAAAGTAGTTCTTGTTACAGGAGGTTCAAGGGGAATTGGAGCAAATATTGTTGAGGCTCTTGCAAAAGATGGATATAATGTTATTTTAAATTATAATAATTCAGAAAACGAAGCAAGAAAAATTCAAGAAAATTTATTAAAACAAAATATAAATATAGATATATATCAGGCTGATGTTTCAAATCATATTGAAGTTACAGGCTTGGTTAATTATTGTATCAATAAATATCACAAAATTGATGTATTAATAAATAATGCTGGAATATCGCAGATCAAATTATTTACAGATATATCAGACATAGAATGGAATAATATGATTCAAACAAATTTAACATCAGCATTTTATACAATAAAAGATACATTACCATCAATGATTCACCATAAAAGTGGTTGTATTATAAATATATCATCTATATGGGGAATAACAGGAGGATCTTGTGAAGCACATTATTCTGTTTCAAAGGCGGGATTGGATGCAATGACAAAATCTTTAGCAAAAGAGCTTGGACCATCAAATATTAGAGTGAACAGTATTGCACCTGGAATAATTGACACAAGTATGAATTCACATTTATCAGAAGAAGAGCTACAAGAAATTAAGCAAGAAATACCATTAGAAAGAATTGGTAATCCAAATGCAATATCAAAATGTATAAAGTGGTTAATAGAAGATGATTATACAACAGGACAAATTATTTCAGTAAATGGTGGATGGCTTATATAGTTTATATAAATTTTAAATAAATTTTTTCAAAAGAGCAATAATATTGTAATCTAAGATTGAATAGTACAATATTATTGCTCTTTTGAGATTTTATAGATATCAATATTTATATTTATTTTATTACAGAATTATCATTTTATATTAGAAAAATAAGTTGGTAAAAATTTTTTATTTAACATATTTCATAAAATGCAGTTTTCATTATTTTTTGAAATTTTTGCAATTTACATTTATTAATTTTTTTATATTAAATTTGATCATTAACTTTTTTATTCAATATTTTTATAACTTATAAATTTAATTTCTTTTTCATTTCAAATCGGACTTTTTACTTTTGACAATTTGGGTTTTTTTATAATTTTTAATTCTTATTTTTATTTTTTATTTGATTTTTACTTTTTGTAATTTTTATATTTTTATAATTTTCATTTTTCAAAATTTAATTTTTGTTTTTTTACATTTTCAGTTTCGTATTTATATCAAATTTTATTAAATTTTTATTATAAAAATTTTAATAAAAAAAACAAAAAAACATGTAATACTAGGGATATAAGAAAAAACAAAAATTTACATAAAATAAGTCGAAAAATATTGTTTTTGTGTTAGTAATATGATATAATATTACCTAGTTTTGAAAAAAATGAAAAAAAGCTCAAACTCTTACGGAAGATGAAGTTTAAAGGATATCATACAGTCATAAGTATGATATTTATTTAATTTAGAGATATAAATAAATATTTACAAAATGTAAAGGAGTAATGAATATGCAAAAAAGATTAAAATTAATAGTAATTACTATTTTAGTAATGTTTATGAGTATTGCAATTACAAATTCAAAAGTGGAGGCAGCAACAGTAACTATTAGTCCTTCAAAAACATCATATGTAATAAATGGATCAAAACCACTATATAGATATGTGGAATCAAAGGGGAATTATAATAACATTTATTGCTTAAATTATGGTGGTGTTTTAAATAATGGAAGTGTTTATACAGTAAATGCAGACTTATACAATATGTCAGCTGATCAAATAAAAAATTTATTTGGATCAACTGAAAACTATAACAAAGCCTTGTGGGTTATTGATAATATGATAATTACACAAAATCAAAGTAAAGATGAAATAATGGTTATGGTAAGGCAATTAGAAGAAGCATTACATTCAGAAACAGCATTAAATGCTGTAAGAAAAACATATAATGTACCTAACCTTAAAGCTGGAGATATGGATAATGTAATAAACCATATTTATTCTAATGGAAAGTATGATGTATATTACGCAATACAACAAAGCGTTTTATGGACATATACAGTAAATAGATACAGTTTTAATGGATTATCTTCAATAGGTGGAGGAATAGACCTTGAGGGGAAATATTATAAATGGATGTATACAGGATTAAAAGCTGAAGCAGACACAAAAGGAAATTATAACTCGCCAAATAAAAATAAAAACATTGCATCAATAATAAATAATATAACAATGGATTCTAAATCTGCAACAATTGATGTTAACAATAGAAGAGTTGGACCATTTGTTATTAATGGATATAATAATGAAATAATGACAAAAAAAGAATATGCAGTTACAATTAATGGAACTAAATTAGATAATTCTGATTTTTCATATTCATTTGACGGAAGAAATGTTTATTTTACAATAAAAAATACATCTTATGATTTATCAGCAGCAAAAGTCGATATTGCAATGAATATAAAAGCAACAAGTACTACAGGATCATATTTGTTTAAACAATATTCACAAAACATAGTATCCCTAAATAAAGATGTAGTAGTAAAGCATTTGAGTGGGTCAACAGAAGATACTGAATTTGATTTAAGATTGTTAAAAAATATTACAGGAGTATGGTCTGTTGATAATTCTACTGCAAGATTGAAATGTGATTTAGAAAGCCAAAATTTATCATCAAGAAAATTAGAAAGAATTTCAAGTTTGCAAAAGGGTGATACTACGGAAAATTGGTATTTAAATAAATATCCTATATCAGTTGTAACAGGAGATATAGTAAGATACAATATTACAATTGCAAATGAGGGAAACTTAGATGGATATGCAACAAAAATAACAGATTATATTGCGGATGGACTTGAACTTGTTAGTAAAGATGAATTAGTAAAATTAGGAATAATAAATCAAGATGCTGAATATTATGGATGGACAACAGAAAAATCTGAAAATGGATTTACTGCAGTTTCTACTACGTATTTGGCAGATAAAAAATTAAATGCTTATAACAAAAACACAAATGCAATTGATACAAAATATGTTCAAATATATTGTAAAGTAAAAAGCAGTAATGCCGGAGAATTATTAAAAAATGTTGCAGAAATAACAGGTGAAAAAGCAACGAACCTAAGTGGAAAAGAAGTAAGCGATAGGGATTCAACACCTGGAAATATTAAATTTTCAGATTTATCTTCTACATGGAAAGGTAACAGTGGAAACAAAGATATAGAAAAAACAAATATAAAAGAAAAATATTCTTATCCTGGTAAAGAAGATGATGACGACTTTGAAACAGTAAAAGTACAAAATTTTGATATGGCATTAACAAAAGAAATAACATCAATTGAATATCCTAATGGAAACAAAGTAGATTTAACAAGACTTGTAAATGTTGATAAAACAAAATTAAATAATAAAACATCTACAACAGCAACTTATAATATGGATAAAAGTTTAATAACTGTAACTAAAGATTCAATAATAACATATACAATTACAGTATATAATGAAGGTAATGTGGATGCATATGCGTGGATTGTAACAGATTATTTGCCAAAAGGATTAGAGCTATATGCTACTGAAGTAGATGGGGTAAATTATGAATGGAAAGTTACTGAAAAGGATAATGGAACATCAGTAATACAATCTATATATTTACATGATAAGAAAATAGATGCATTCAATGGAAATCAATTGAGCTCTGCAAGCATAAAAGTAAAATGTAAAGTAACATCTGATGAAACAAATCGTATATTGACTAATGTAGCTGAAATATCAGATTATAGATATTATCCAAACGGAAAAGAAGATCCATACAATTATGTTTCTGCAGATAAAGAAAATGTAGATGTGGATTCAGTACAAGATAATATTGGAAAGCTAATGTCTAAGGAAAGTACACCTGACAAAATTTCTTCATATGAACAAAAAGTAAAATCAATTGATCAAGAAAAAAATTATATAAGCAAAGAAAAAACTAACTATGAAGATGATGATGATTTTGAAAATGTCATAATTGGAAATAAATCATTAGATTTAGCTCTTAGAAAAAGTATTTCTGCTGTAAATGGACAAACAGTAGTAAATGATTATAATTTAACAGAAAATAGATTACCAAAAATAACTGGTGAAACAGCATTATCTGCATTAGCAACAGGAAATGCAGAATATTATCACAATAAAGAAGCTATTGAAGTAAATCAAAACGATGAAATTACATATACAATAAGAGTATATAATGAAGGTAATGAAGATGATTATTGCGGTTATGCAAAAGAAATAACAGATTATTTACCAGAAGGATTAACATTTGTTAAAATAGATGATACATCTACAGCAAAATGGCAAACAACATCAAAAGAAGGCGATTCAACAGTTAAATTAAAATATATAGGAAATGAAACAATATATAATAATAGTTTATTTGAAATATATAAACGAAATTATACTGGAAATACAGATATGACTAATTTATATCAAACAGTTTCAATCATATGTAAAGTTAATGGAACATCTGGTTATTTAACAAACAGAGCAGAGATATCAGATGAAGTTGCAACTGATGAAAATGGAACCATTATTGATGGGGTAAAAGATAGGGATTCAACACCTGGAAGCCTAAGTGGAATTGATTTAAATTTAAAATATTATTATAATTATTATAATGTAAAATATGGTATTAATGATACTTATGTTGATTTTTATGTTGGTGAAGAAAACGGTAAAATAGAAGATGATATTGATTTTGAAACTGTACTTGTAAAATCTCAAACAGTAGATATAAATGGAACAAAAACATGGAACGACGAAGGAAATAAAGATAAAACAAGACCAGAAAAAATAACAATATATTTATTAGCAAATGGAAAACAAGTAGACGCTAAGGAAATAAGCGAAAAAGATGGATGGAAGTATAGCTTCACAGGACTTGCAAAATATGATGACAACAAACAAGAAATAAAATATACAGTTGATGAAAGTGAAGTAGAAAAATATACAAAACAAATAAATGGATATGATATAGTAAATACATACACACTACCAGAAACAATAGATATTAGCGGAACAAAAACATGGAATGATGAAGGAAATAAAGATAAAACAAGACCAGAAAAAATAACAATATATTTATTAGCAAATGGAAAACAAGTAGACGCTAAGGAAATAAGCGAAAAAGATGGATGGAAGTATAGCTTCACAGGACTTGCAAAATATGATGACAACAAACAAGAAATAAAATATACAGTTGATGAAAGTGAAGTAGAAAAATATACAAAACAAATAAATGGATATGATAT